>Ga0326512_10000555_pt1 | contig 32886 bp, 35 predicted proteins | sample 1_2617_0518_D_FD_203652 | JGI IMG/M metagenome (GOLD analysis project Ga0326512, IMG submission 203652) | Bovine rumen microbial communities from UC Davis, California, United States - 1_2617_0518 | ecosystem: Host-associated > Mammals > Digestive system > Stomach > Rumen | place: USA... | reverse complement strand
TATTAAAGCCGCTTGGCACGTTCTTATTGACCACCTCATCAAGTTTCTTGAGGTCAATATCGACATTGCCCAATTCTACGACCAGCATACCACAACCGATGTCCACACCTACGGTGTTAGGCACTACACGGTCTTTGTATCTGATTACTGAGCCGATTGTGCATCCGCTACCTGCGTGACAATCTGGCATAATGCGAATTTCACAATCCTTGTAGGCTTCACAAGATGCGGCCTCTTCTACCTGCTTCAATGTGGCTTCATCCACGATAGAAGCAAAAATCTTATAGTTTTTCATATTGTTTTTAGTGTTATGCACCCTTGCTGCTTTAGGGTGCGAATCCTGCCAGTCCAGGGAGCCCCTGGACCGGCTGCAGGGGTTAGAATGTGTCGTCTTCTTGCTGGACGGGATAAGATGGCATCTCGGGAGAGGTGGACATCCAGAGCTCGATGAGTCGGGGTTCCTCTTCCCATGTGGGAGGCTCCATCGCTGCGCGCATGTACTCGGGAACGAGAAGGGCAGATTCGTCGCCTTCGACTGTCTCCCATACTCCGAACTCATTGTTGCGGGAGGGCTTGAGGCCGTAGAGGAACACGTCACCGTTGCGGTCGGTGGCGATGTAGCCGACGAAGACGGTGGAGGCGCGGTTGACACGGTGGCAGAGGATGCCGATAATGGCGAGGAGGGCGAGTGCCAGGAGGGCGAGGCCGATCCAAAGGATTGAGGTTGGAACCATAGTTTTTTGAAATTAAAGGGTTATTATTTGGGGTTGTTATAAAGTTATGTCGTTAGAACGGGGCCCCGCTCTTGGGGTCGTGGTAGCCGTCGTCGGGTGGAAGGATCATATCCTCGGGGATCGGTGGCATCATGCCAACCATGGAGGAGTCGGTGAAGCTGCCGCCATCGGTGGGAGTCTGAGGAACCTGGTGGGGCGCTGAGCCCTGGATCTCCTCGGGTTCGGGTGCATCGTCGGCGACACGTTGGCGCTTCTGCTCGAAGTACTGGATGAGGGCGTCGCGGTCGTTGACCAGGATGACCACCTCGACCACTCCGTCGTAGCCTTCCATGCGGGCGTTGCGGACGTTGTTGTAGCGGACGTTGGGCGATGTCTTTCGGTTGCAGAGCTCCTTGGGGTTGAAGTCGAGGTCGTAGTAGTTGGCGAAGTGACGGAGCTTCTGCATAAAGGTCTGAGAGCTGAGCGTCTCGCATCCACGCACCTGACGGGCGAGTTCCTGGATATCGCGTCGAACGACTTCGCAGTTGAGGTGTGGAGGGATGGCAGACTGCTCGGGAACCTGCCCGTGGGCTGCAATCTTTTCGCGGCCGAAGAAGTAGTCCTTGGCCCAGTCGTGGAATGGCTTGCCCATGGCATCGAGGTCGGCACGCTTCATGATGTTCTGCATCGGTGGCGTGAACTTCGGGCCGAAGATCTCAGAGAGCCGGAGGTAGTCCTGGCAGCAGTCGATGGCGAAGTTGAAGTCGGCATTCCAGTCGGCCTCGGTGTACTCCTCATCGTGCAGCTCCATATCGAAGTCGTCGTGGATGTTCCAGCGCTCCTCCCCTGTCTCGGGCTGTTCGCCATGGTAGTAGTCGCTCTGGATCTCGGGGAGCAGTCGCTCCATGGTAGAGGGGGAGAAGTCAGGCATGACGTAGTTGGACGAGAGCATGAACTTGGGCGTCTCGCTGGCGGTCAGCTCGAACGACTCCTTGTTCTTGCGGTTGACGGTCATCGTGCCGGTGATCTGCGAGTAGAGGGCGGCGAGCTTGAAGTCCTTGCCACAGTCGTCGAAGTAGCAGATGTCGGTGTCGCGTGTCACGCGCTCCCACTGGAACGAGCCGAAGAGGTTCTTGGTGTCGCGTCCGTCGAAGCGGACCACCTTGCGGCCACATTGGGTGATGAAGTTCGAGATGAACGACTTGCCCGAGCGTCCGTTGCATCGTCCCTCCTCGTCGATCTTGTTGTCGAGGAACATCATAGCCACCGAACGGCTGGCCACCTTGCGGCGGTAGAGCATGTAGCCGGTACCGAAGACCTTGGCGACGTAGGTGTCGATCTGTGCCTGCTGCTCCTGCTCATTGAGCACAGAGCCCTGCAGGTTGAAGCGGTTGGCGGCTCGGTAGGCCTTGGCACCTTCGGGGTCGCCCTCCCAACGGGTCTGCAGCTCTTCTCTCCAGGAGAGTCGGGACGAATTGATGTAAACGCCCTGGACGTTGCTCTGAGGCCATGGCTGGCCGTCGCGTTCCTTGTAATTAACCTGCAGGTTAACTTTCCGGTGTCCGTCGATGTCGGTGGTGACGGTGATGTCGTGCGAACGGCGAAGGCGACGGAACGGGTGCTTGATGATCTTGTCGGCCCACACGTAGAAGCCGGAGGGGTGGCTGTCCAATCCTCTGACCTCGACCTTATCCTTCGACACCTCGACGAGGCAGTTGGTGAAAAAGAAGATCTGAGACGTGGGGGTGCAATCGACCATGTTGAACGAGCGGATGGCCACGCCCTGGACGTCGGGGTCCTTGAGTCGCTTGACCTTGTTACGGATGGGCTTCGGGCAATAGTTGGCAGGATCCTGGCACCAGCGGTTGAGGAACGAGAGCATCTGCGTGGTGGAGCTCTGCTCGATGATGTAGCCGTGGACCTTGACCACCTGGTCGGGATCGACCGTGCCATCGTCGAAGCGGCAGTAGCCGTTGAGTTCGAGGAAGTAGTGGAGCTGCTCCATGTCGAGCTCGTACTTGATGCCCTTCTTCTCGTCTTCCTTCTCCTGCCAGAATCGGGAAGGCAGCGCTTTGTCGAGCAGGCCCTCGAACCATCCCTTGACGGGGTGCAGCTCCATGGCATCGCGGAGGTCCTTCGACATCTTGTGGCGGTCGTTGATGCCTTCCATTCGGCCCCAGTGGAGCCACGCGGTCTTCACCTTGGGGTACTGCAGGGCGAGAGCAGCGCCACGGTCGCGGCCTGTGCCGTCGATGTCTGGGATGGAGATTATGGTGTCGGCAATGGCCTCGAGCTGCTTCATCTCGGACGGCTTGATGTCGATGGTCTCGGAGTTGAACCACACGGGATGGTAGCCCATGTAGGCAGCCACGAGGGAGTCACGCTCACCACAGCAGATGAGCAGCTCGGGGAGCTTGATCTTGGCTGGATCATCATCCTCGGAGCAGCCGCGACGGAGTTCATGAAGCGCCTGCTGTGCCTCGTCGAGGCCGTTGATGTACGACTCGGGCTTGATGCCCGTGGGGTAGTACTGGAACTTCGGTTCGCGTGTCTCCTTGCCATCCTTTGTGACCCACGAGGCCGGCTGGGCCTTGTAGATCTTGACGAACTTCTGCTCGTTGCCCTGCGCGTCCTTGTATCGGCAGTCGCGGTAGAAGACCATGTAGTCGCGGGAGCATGGCGAAATGACGGTGGTACACGTTCCATCAGCCTTGGGGTGGCCGGTTGTGGCGATGGATTCGCACGAATGCCAGTGCAGGGCCTTGACCGTCTCCTGAGCCTGCTGCAGTCCGGCTGTGGTGTTGACCATAGGGCCGAAGAGGAACAGGAGTTCGTCGGTGGTCATCTCGGGACGTGTGCCGAACTTGATGGAGCCGGGGGCCTCGTCCTTCTGGGCGGGTCGGAACTCTTTCTTCGGACCGGTGTCACGTGGGCCGTCGGCGATGATGTAGCCCATGTAGCGGCAGAGGGCCTTGAGGTTGTCGTAGTAGGTGTCGGTGCGGTCGGAGAGATTCTGCTCACGGATGAACAGCGCCCACCATGAGAGGCCGTTCTCACCTCCGTGATCCTTATAGTACCACTCACCGTTCTGCCCCTTGTAGAGATAGCAGGAGGCGTTCTTGTCGTCATAGAAGGGCGAACGGAACGGCTTGGAGTTCTTGTGCGTCTGGCAGTAGGAGGCCACGTCCTGCGAGAGCCCGAGGAGCTTGACCAGAACGTCGAGGCCGTTGCCTGAGCGTTGGAGTATATCTTCTTTTGAGACCATTTCTTGCTGTAGGTAATGTTACGGATTTACGGGTGTGTCAGTTCCAGGGGAGGTCGTCGATGGGACCCTGCTGATTGAGGCGTGAGGCCATCGGGTTGCGCTTGCGTTCGCGGCTTCGCCATTCGTAGAACGAGGTGATGAAGGCATCGGCAGCGTGGTGGGTGCATGGCATATAGATGGCATCGTCGAGGCGCTCCATGCTCCCGGTCTGGAACTGGCAGAACCCGAGCGACTCGCTCAGCTCGACCACGGCGATGCCGCGGGCCTTGGCGAAGGCCACCTCGGCCAGACAGCCTCGTGACGACTCCCATCCGTCGAGAACCACGACGAGGTTGGACATGCTGACGGCTCGAAGATCCTCGAGCAGGTAATCGACATCGGTGAGGAAGCGCGGCGTGGCGTAGGCAGGGTTGAACATCGCGGCCTGCTGTGCCTCGGCCTTGACGGCTTCATCGAGGCGCCTGGCCACATCGAGCGGAGACATGACGTTGATGGCTGCGTTCTCGCCACCGTATTGCTCGGCCCACTGCTTGCGGAAGCCTGCGTTGAGCACTTCCTGGATGTAGTTCTTGGCACGCTCGGCGCGGTCGCGGGTGTCGGCCTCAGAGTGGCCGTGCATCGGGAGGGATATGTAGATGATCATGATGAAAGTCGGGTGTTTGGGTGTCTGCGGATGAAGATCGACGAGGCGAGGAGCGGAGCGAGGTTTTTGAAACCCCTGGATTTGCAATTTTTGAAAAATGAGCTTTGCGTAAAAAAAATGATTTCTATATGTATTTATATAGGTACAAAACAATGGCAAATGTTTGTGCCTTGATTCACGATTTCGCTCCGCTCCTCCAATCGTCCCTGTCATTTCTTCATAGGCAAACGGGTGTTAAAGGGTTTAACATTGGGCGGCCGTGAAGGCCACCACGTTACTTATTCACTCAATAAAACACTTAGGGTCTAAATAAAACCCGCCGCCTGCATCCCTGCTGTCGGTGGGGTGCAAAATAATTAATTACACATACAATTTGCTATTCACTAACTAATCTGAGTCAGGTATTGAACGAGCCGCTACGACCACGCTCGAAGAAGTCGATGATATCCTTGTAGGGCTCGAGGTGCATGCGGCGCTGCACGACGTTGATGATGCCAAGCTCCTCGAGGTGGATGGTGCTGCTGTCGATGCCGTTGGCGTCGCGGGCTTCGATGAACGAGCTGACCGACATCTTGGAGAGCTGATCGGTGAACATGTCGCGGATGAAGGTGAGCTGGTCATCGGAGAAGAGCTGCTCATGGTCGAGCTCGAGGGAGATGTGGTACTGGATGACAGCGTGGCCACCGTCGAACTCGTCGTCGGCCTTCATCTCCTTGCGGAATGACTTGAGGCTTGGCTCGTCGATGGTCTGATGCCATCCGCGGGCGATGTGGCCGTTCTTCTCGAGGTTGTACCACTCCCAGAGCTGGGCGAGGTTCTCGAAGGTCTTGACGTCGGCAGCCTCGACGATGGGCTTGCCCACGTTGGGCACCAGGCGCTTGATTCTGAAAACAAAAAGATTCATGGGGTTGATGGTTTTGGGGACTTGATGGGGTATTCCCTGGTTAAAAATACATAAGTATCCGGACGATAGCGGAAGTGAGTGCAGCAGCTCTTCTTCTGCATTGTCTGAAAATGTAGCGTGCAATACACCACGCCATGGCCGGACGTCGGAGCCGAATGCTTGCAGTGTTGGCAGCGCATTCGTCGGATCCACTCGAACTCATTGGCCGTCGGCATTGGGGGACATCTCCTTCTCCTTGGCCAAGATGCGTCGCTTGGTGGCAAGCTCCTGCATGAATCCTTCGATCATGTCCATGTACTGCTGCTCCTTATCGGGGCCAAAGATTTTCTCGATCCAGTGGTCGACGGCGGTGATCATCATCGAGCAGGCCTCCTTGTCGCGTGTCATCACTCCGGCAATCATCTGGATGGCCTGGCCAATCTTCTCGTGGTCGGGATAAGAACAGGCCACGCTGACGGGTTTGCCCTCCTGTGGAGGTTCAGAGGCGAAGAGGACCAGCAGGTGGTCGGGGTAGCAGTCGTCTGCGGTCTCGGCGAACTGCTTGCAAGCCGTAATGAAGAATGACGGCTCAGTCGGCTTTGCCTTCTCGGCTTTCTTCTTTCTACTCATAGTTTTTGCATTTTGAATGTTATGGTTTCTTGTTGTAGTCCGTGGCGGATGCAGTAGTGGCGGTAGGAGTTGGCCAGTCGGATGACCAGCGTGCGCTCGTCGCATCGGCACTGCCACCAGAGGTAGGAAAGGATCTCGTCGGCCGACATCTCACAGCCCCACCATTGGGATCGATGGGCCGTGAGGAAGTCGAGCAGCTCGGAGCGTGGGCGGGTGATGGCCGGGCGGTCGCTCCATCGGACGATGTAGGTCTCAACATACGCCCTCAGAGTTATGTCCACCGTTTTCATAGTGTTTATGGCCTACGATGATACAGAGGGCGAGGGAACCGAGGCCAAGCCAGAATGTGGCGTTCCAGCTGAGGGCCACGAGCGAGGCGATGAGCCAGGCGAGGAGAATGAAGGCTGTGCGTGTCATAGCAGGTCGTCCATTTTTTCGCGTTCTTCCCACGCTTTGTCGAGTTCTCCGGTCGGGTCGAGCCACATGGCCACCTCCAAGTTGAAGAAGGCCAGGAAAAGCAGCGCTCTGCAGAGCCATTCTCTAATTTTTTTCATAGATCTAAATTTTTTAAGGGTTGATATTTGGGTTTGTTTAGTTTCACCTTAATCCCGACAGGCCTCGGCCTCTCCCCGCAATGTTGCAAAATAACCTGAAATGGACGATTGCGTTGTTAATAATAGGGGTTAACTTGGGAGGGCCTTGCCCGTCTCCGTCTTACTTCATAGGCCGTGGGGTTTTGGTTGATATATTGGGTTAATTTCTCTGTGATCCGAAGCAGATGGTGAGGAAGGCCTCCGAGAACCGGGTGGCAGCATATCGGGCCGTGTCTGCGTCGCGGAAGGCGAGAGCGATGGGAAATTGTCCCGAAATCAGTCCCTGTCCCTCTACGAGGGGCGAACGGTCGGGATAGACGCGGACGATGGCGTGATGATAGATTTGCCCACACTGGCACTCGATGGGCCAGTTGGCCTTGTCGTGAGGTGCGAGGTGGCCGTACTCGGTGTCGCTCAATACGTCGAACCATACGAACCAGCGGATCTCTATGGCGGCGAAGCTCGGCTTCCATCCATCGTTCAGCGCCTCGACGATGTAGCGGAGGGCGATGAAGGCGCGGACGTCTTCGGGCAGGCCTTGCGTCTGGGCCTTGTACTGGTCGATGGTCACGCCACAGATGCGGAGGGCATCGTCGAGGGTGCGGATATCTTCCTTTTTCATGGCTCGTCGAAATTGATCTTCATCTGCGATGGCGGGTCGATGACCTCCTCACGTGCTCCGAACTTCTCCTCCTCTCCCATCTCGTTGATGTACTCCTCGGGTGTGATGATTCGGCCATCTGAGGTGAGGATGTCGTTCCAGTCGTCATCGACTTCGGTGGGCACGTTGTCACAGCATTCCACCTCTGGCTCGTCGAACTCGTGGTCGTAGAACATGTAGTCGTCGATGTGCTTGTTGGCAAGCTCCATGGCCTGCTCAGGGCTGTCGGCCTCGACGTGGATGAAGGCCGCACGTTTTACCGTGACTTCGTAGATGTTGTTAGTTCTCATATATTGGGGGAATTAAAGTCTTGTAAAAACCCCTTTCTGTCTCCCGACTGTAAGGGGAAAAATTCTTCTGATGGAAAACTAAATCTCTTATATGGATTACAGCATTGAAATGGATTTGACAAAGAAAAGCCGTGGAGGTCGCCAAGTTTTGCGAGAGTCGCGGACAGGTGTGGCCTGCCTATCCGGCCGTCTATCGTTCATTTTTTCGTGTGCCGAAAGGTTCAGTCCTGAGCTGCCTGGGGAGCACACCCCTCCACGGCGTGGGTTATGTTGACAACTCGATCAGCTGGCCACCGAACTGGGTGAGGGCGACGTGGCGAATCCTCTTGGCAAGGTCGGAGTCGCGGTTGTAGTTCAGAGCATTTGCAACCATGCCCTGGGTGCATCCGAAGACCTCGGCCAACTTGGCCTGCTGTCCGTGTGGAATGATTATTTTCTCTTTTTTGTTCATTTTGTTTGGTCGTTTGAGGAAAAATCCTTATATTTGGGGCGTGAATAATTATTTCACGGGTGCAAATATAGGGATTTCCTGTGTATTCTCCAAATATTTTCCCGAGAAAATTCACTTTTCTGCTCAAAAACATATAAAATCCCCGATTTTAACCCACTTTTTAACGATTATGAACACTATTAAAGACAGAATCCTCATGATTATTGAGGCCAACGGTATGACACAATACCGGTTTGAGACGCTTTGTGGATTGTCGAGCGGGTACATCAAGAGCATCGGCGAAGATGTTGGCTCCACAAAACTCGCGAAAATCCTGAGTAAATTCCCGAATATCTCCCCAGACTGGTTAATCCTGGGAGAGGGCGAAATGCTGCGAAAAGATGACAACTGCAATTATCAGACAGCCCAGGGCGTGGACATCTCGCAGACGATGATCAACGGGCGCCCGGACATCGTGACGCTCGTAGAACAGCTGCGCATGAAGGATGAGCAGATACGCCACCTGCAGAGCCAGGCAGCATCCCTCACCGAGATGCTCCACCACGTCATGTGCGCCCCAAAATAGTGGAAACTCTTTGCCAAAAAGCTCGCCAAAAACTTGCCAAAATCCCATCATCAACCAATCCCCCACCCCATCCCTATGACCTCCAAACCCACATCAAAGAAAGGGGCCTCGACTTGCGAGACCCCCTCCAGCTCCACCACCGTGGCAGATAACGCCACGAGTATTAGTGAATTACAAAAAGGGCGAGTTGAAAATCTCGCCAAGATTTCGCCAACATCTTTCCCGGGTTTTTCTGAGACTCGGGAAAGAAAAAAAATGACCCTAACCTACCAACCCTCGCACGTACCAGCGATTTTGAGATGCAACAGCTCGTGGTACATCGAGTATTATTACACTAACAGTAAAGGCAGCCTCGTGAGGGTTCGCCATAACTTGAACCGCATCCTGAAAAGATTCAGGAAGGTGGCAGACCGTCGTGCCTACGCACAGCAGGAAGTGGCGCGGATCAATGCGAAGCTCGCACAGGGATGGACTCCCGAAGCGGAGGAGCAGATGAAGGCGAACAGCCTGGCAGGCACGCCATGGGCCGACGTGAAGGCACACTACCTGGAACACCTTCAGAGGGAGGAGAAACCGTACAAGATGTCGCACTCTACGGCCTTGACTTATCGTTCAACCTTCGGGATCTTCTGCTCATTTGTTGAGACGATCCCCACATTATTATATATATATATGATAGACGACGCGATGGTGAGGAGGTTCCCTTGGCAACTACAGAAACGAGTTGCTCGAGGGTGATGGCTTTGTTCATAGTGGTAAAAAAATAATTATTGGTTAGACTTTAGTGCGTCGTCGACGCACCGGTTGAGTTCACTGTCGGATGCGACATCGGCAATCGCTACCCATTCGCGGTCGCGACGGACATAGCTGCGTCCGTCATGGGGGGCCTCGGGGACGAGGCCGAGGAGTTTGAAAATCCACTTTCTCATAATGATAACTTTTAGGGTTTACAATCGGTAGGAGAATCCGGCGTTGAGCCTGAGCGTGCCACGGTGCAGGCCGATGTGGGCCTGATAGGAACGCCAAAACATCGAGGGGCCTGCGAAGAAGGATACACTCTTGCTGACAGGTCTCGACCACATCAGGCCCAACGTGTAGGTGTGGAAGTTGTGATCGTCGCAATTTGCCTTGCGCCAATGGTGTCCCCATCCGAAGCCGGCTTCGAGGCTCAGGCCCGAACCAAAGCCTATGGTCAATTTGGGCATCACGTTGCTTTCGGCCACGCTCACCTCCCCGGCAATGGCGACAGCATATCTTGGAGCAATCTGTTTCGTCACCTCCACAGCTGCAAACGTCCGTCTCAACGGCAGGACACCGCCCACCTGCACACGGCAGGAAAACTCCTGGGCGAAGCATTGGGCCGCGCCCAGGAATGAGAGAATGATCAAGACAGTAAAACGATAATTCATAGATTGTATTAGTTGAATCCTCCAAATGGGACATCACTGAAGAACCACATGCGGATGATCAGCAGCCATACCTCGATGAAAGCACCTGCCAATGCAGCCCAAATGTCCTTCAGGTCAAACTCATCGTCAAGATACTTTTCCTTCAGGAACGACAGCACGCCAACGAGGATGACACCGATGAATGGCCAGAACCATCCTGAAGGATCTGCGGCAAACACCTCGAACTGCGCCACGATAAGTGCGCCCACCAGGAAGTGAAGCACCTTGTCACTTGTAAAATAATTCACGATCTTGTCAATAAACTTTGCCATATCTTTTTTAATATTTGTTATTACTGCATTTCGTTTGCATTTTCGTTTGCATTTTGTTTGCAAAAATAGAGTTACTTTGCAAACAAAATGCAAGCAGAAAGACTTACTGCATTTGGGCTCTAAATGGGTAAGCCCAACATCAACTTTCCTTTTTCATCCCATTTGGGAATGGGGAGTTGGGATAAGTTATTGACATTATGTCTGGGCTAATATGCATCGCTGTCTCTGTCAGCACTCCCTCACATTTTGCATTGTTCTCTACTGTTGAAAAGTCATATCCGCTTGTAGAAACAATAGATGCACCATTGACAAGAGCATTGCCTTCACATACCGAATATGTGTCAGCCGCAGCACCAATTACAATGTTGTTATCAACTACATTGCCGCCACAATATTTGTTTGCGTTTTCATCCCATCCTTCGGGAAGGGTTCTGCCAGTTGCATATCTCATTGTTATTGCTGCGCTTGCAATTCCAAAGATGTAATTGTTGAAGCAATAGCAATTAGAACATCCATCGTCAAAATATATGCCGAAGTTAGAGTCTTTGCCGTAGATGGAATGTATCACATTATATCTAACCACAGAACGCTGAACTATTGTGTTATGATAGATAGCACCGCCATCTTCTACAACGGCAATCTTGGCTACATTTTGCACATATTTAGGAGTGTAATAAATTCTGCAATGCTCAACACATCCATAGGACTTGGAATATTGGCTTGATGAACTTACTAAATAGCCTATCCAAATTGCACAATACCCGAAATCAGTGAATGTGCAATCATTGATATGGTATTTTTGCTTCATATTAACGGCTGCTATATTGCTACAGAATCGACTCACATTTGAGAAAGAACACCTCTTGATGGTACAATACGATGTTATCTCGCTGTTTGAATAATCAGATTGTTGTGATATTACATAGCCGTGGGAGTCATCAAATGAAGAATCCTCAATGCACCAGTTGCCGATGCCTTGCACCAAAGAATCGCACAAAGACCAACTGCACTTGATGATATGTATGTTGTTGGTCGCCGTAGGAGCAAACAATGGTTTTGCACCTTGGAACTCTATATTGTGGCTTGTAGCCGATATTGACGGAGTATAGCAGATACAATCATCAAGATAAATGTCAATGCCTTCGAATGATGTGTCTTTTCTTGTGTATAGTGACGTTGTGCCAACAGGAGCCGTCAATGTGTTGTTGGACTTGTGATATACGCACTTGCTGTCGTTCGGATAGCAGTTGATTATCTGAATCGACGGGAATCTCCTGAAAGTTGTATATTCGCTATTAAGACCATAATATACGCCCGTTGTATCAACTTTGATATACGTTTTACCTCCATAGGTGTAATATCCTTTAACCTTCGAGATAAAGCGATGAAAGCAGACAGTATATGAGATATACGCATTCGTCAAATCAAGTGTTGTAACATCAAAATCTAATGGCAATGGATAGTACGCATCCCCTTGATGCGGGTTGCTGATTGAATCGCTAATAGGCTCAAGGGAAACATTGTCGTTTGCCAACTTGCAGACTCTGCCCGAACAATACAAGAAAGGTGTCTTGGACAAATGCAATACATTGTAGTTCTGGTCAACGAATGTTTCCATACTTCTAATGTCATAGCCGTACTCAAAGACATTTCTTGAATTTTCAATCCCCGTAGAATCCAACTTAATGTCGTAGAAGCATAGTCTTTTCCCACAACCTTTGATAAACAAACGTGGAGCAGATTCATCGACTTCAAGAAACGTGTCATCTTGCAAAACATTTAGTGAGCCAGCATCATAGACTACACCATTTGTGCTGATTGCCGTAAATGCAGGCATTCCTATACTCGGAAGAGAATAATCCTGTATCGCTATGTTGGGCGCAGAAATTGGCAATAGAACTGAACTATTAGTAATCTCATTCATCACCAATGGTTTTGTCAGAGGATAAGGGTCGTATGCCTCATTAGTAAAATCAGATACGGAACTCAATCTAATCAAAACATCCGATTGCCATCCATCATCAGTAGTAGATATGCCAGATGGATAGTTCTCTTGCATATACGCATAGGTTTCATCATAATGTTCACCCAAGAAACCAACAAGTTCGTTGAGCACGTCTACAAAAGAATCATCCCACACGAAAAAGACACCTTTCTCGTTATATACTGTATTTTTCTTCAATCCTGGGTCAAAATATGAAGAATAAGTACCATCCTTATATAAAACACTGAATTGAACAAAAGCTATTGAGCATTTCACTGGTTCTACGTTGGTAACAAATTTCGTTCTTACAAGATGTGGAACGAATTTTACAACATTAGAATCAGCAATATAGACCTCTTTGAAGGTTCTATTTGGTTGTTTTACGAATGATGCTGTTTGGAAAGCAAAGGAATTAAGTCCCAATTCGCTACCAAAGTATTGTTTAACAGATTTTGAAACTCCATCTATAAGAGAAGGCAATTTCTTGTCTGTCTCTACGATTAAACCTTTAATAGAGACTTTTCTTGTTATAGAAACTCCTCCGTTTGAAACATTTGAATTGACAATAATAGTCGTTCCTCCACTTGGAATTGTAATTTCTAAATTTGTTGCTGGAGTGCTTGCGGCTGCAACTGCCAATACAATATTGTTATTATCAAGAACAGCGTAAGCCCTTGCATATTGTGAATTACCCTTGGTTGTCAATATAAACTTATCACCTTGAACACACTGGATGATAGCATAGCCATAAGCCGCTGCGCCTGTTTGTTGAACTGGGCACGTAGAACCAACTGAATAGTTTGTGTTAATGAATCTGCCATTTTGACTAAACTGATAAGTAATTGTTTCTTCCGTGCGTGTATTCAATTCACTTTCCAAATCTTGAATCTTGCTGCCGTTTAGGAGTTTATATACCTTAATGCCAGGCGATGTAAACAAATAATATGCACATATAACAAGATACCCGTTTGTTTGCACAACATATTTGTCATCAATAACATTGACTGCACTCCACTCTTCGATATTAGACACTAATGAACCTGCTTCTGGCACATTCGGTGTCACACCAATATTAAAGCGTTTATAACTATTTGCTGGAGCAGTAATTCTATACACATCTCCTGCTGAAACAGCTAAATAATGCAGCTTATACCCAGACCAATTCGAAGCGTTTAATGCAATAGTTGTTTGATTGCTGCTGAACGACAAGTTGTCAGAAGTCTTCGTGTAAGACTTGTTCTCAAACTTGAAAACTTCTTGCTCAAGAGATTTTATATCAGAATTAACATCTCTTACGTCCTTGTCGGTTTTTTCTGATAAATCGGAAACTGTGTATTGTATTGCTGTTTTGACTTCATTCGTTGTATTCGTGTTAGATTCAGACACAATAAGATACGATGCTCCAGTAGGAACTTCGACAAAACCATCGACAGCAACTGTCACAGGTTCACCAATCAAATAAGCATTTGTACCAGAAACTGGGACGCTCGCGGAAGATTGGAATTGATAAACGCCTTCATTATCTGCCGAAAGTTTAAGATACACATAACTGCCCGCACTGACTGCATATTTCTTTATCCTTGAATTAGAATCGGAAATACATAGTCCATCGCCAGTCAATTTATAGTCATTGGAGATTGCCATTGCTGGAATGTCGTCTCCTTTAATTTTTGTTGCCTGTGCTATTTTGGGGCCTAAAGCGGCAAGGTCGGCCTCGAGGAGGCCCTGCTTGGCGGCGAGGGTCTGGATGGATCCTTCGGTGGACTGTGGGTCGATGGCGTCGATGGCGGCCTTGATGGTGTTGAACTTCTGGAGGGCAGCAGCGGCATCGTCGGCAGCGGACTGAGCGGAAGAGGCAGCAGCCTGGGCAGCAGCTGTGGCGTCGCGGACGAGTTCGGCCTTCTGCTCGGCAGTGAGGTCGGCATAGGTGAAGGCGTCGCCCTTATCTCCCTTGAAGACGAACTTGAACCAGTAGGCGGTGTTGTTGACGGGGATGCCGGTGCATGGCTGCAGGCAGACATAGCCGGAGCCTCCTGACTCGACGAAGTTCAGGAACTTGTAGGAGGCATTCTTGTCGAAGGCTCCACGCGGGAACAGGGTCCCGGGGATTCGTAGTACTTCTATTGTCGTTTGGATTGCCATTTTAGTTGGTGGGTTTTAAGTAATAGATTTCGCCTGTGGTGGTATCGTAGTGAGGGACGAGGTAGGCGGGCTGGCCTGTGTCCGTCTCTCCGTTGAACCAGTTGCCGTTGTCGCCTACGTGAGGCGTGATGCCTTCGGCCTGGACTCCGAGGTTGCGGCCGTCGATGTACCAGTAGCCAGCCTGGATGTAGGGGGAACCTGCGAGGATGGCGAGCTCGGAATCCTCGAGGTCGATGGTCGGGGTGAGTTCGAGATTGTCGGCATCGAGGGGCGTGGCCTGGTGGGTGTGCTTCACAAGCTCGAAGGCTGCCTTGTCGAGGCGTGCCTGGCCAAGGAGGCCGCGACGCTCGTAGAGTTCGAGCATGTAGATGCCGGTGTGCTTCTGCAGATATCCCTGGTAAATGAAGGTGATGACGTTGCCGTTGACGGTGAAGTCCATCGTGTGGGGGAACTCCTTCGGGTCGATGAGGATGAGCGAGAGGTCGAGGCCTTCGAGGGAGGCCTGCCCGTTGGCCTTGACTCGCCATCGGACTGCGAGGGTGTTGCCCTTGGGGATGCGGCGGGGAGTTAGTTTTGGCATGATGTTTGGTTTTTACGTTTTTTCGTAAACAATCTCGCCCGTCGTTTGGTCGAAGCGGACGCTGTTGAAGGGAAGGGCTGCGGCGATGAGTGCATCGACCTGGGCCTTGGTGTAGGTGTCGCCGCTGTCGGGGGCTCCCTGCTGGGTGCCCATGACTCGGACGACCTTGACGGTGCCGTCGCGTTGGCGTACCTGATAGGTGTTGCCACGGGAGGTCGCGGACTCCTGGACCGTGGTGACTTCGGCCACATCGGCGGCTGGGGCTATCGGGATATCGCCTACGACGAGTGTGTCGTCTTCTATGGTGGGGGATATTTGGCGGGACATGGGGCAATACTAAAGAGCTGCATCGAAGGTCTTGAAGGCATTGAGGAGCGTGTTGTACTCGGTCTGTGTGATGGCATCCATGAGCCCGCTGATCTTCAGATATCCACCGAGGCATACCTTGCCGGATGCCTGGTTGACATAGGGGACGATGGTGGCGAAGGTCAGAGAGACGTCAGTGGTGCGGTCGAACCACTGGCCGAAGCCTGCGAGATGGAGGGACGTAGGCGTAGAGTCAACCACACCTGCGATGAGCGTATAGTCGCCTGTCGAGGAGTCGGTCACACCTTGGCGGAGGTTGTGGGAACTGTCCCTCAGCCAGAAGTTGATGTCGGGCTGGTATTGGCCGTAGAGCATGCACGAGCGGGATCTGCGAGATGACAGACCGAGGCCGAAGGTCTCCTTCGTGGCATCGGTGGCAGAATGCACGATGGCCTTGCTGATATAGGCGAAGGTCGTGATATCGGCCAGAGACTGCTCGCTGACGGGGATGGTGTCACCGGTATATGATGGCTGGTCGCCGACTTCGGTCAGGCCGTTGGATGACAGAGAGAACTGAGCGGTGGGAGTCCAGTCGGTCTCTCCTGTCAGGATGTTGACGTGGGAGAGGGCGAGAGACGGGGAGATGACGGGGATGTAGAGTTTCTTCAGCCGAGTCCACAGGCCTGCATTATACAGCGTGTGGTAGAGATTGACCAGGGCGAGCTTCTGCGCCTTCGTAAGCGTAGAGAAAGCCGATACGGCGGGAGCGATAGCTGTCGGGATCAGAAGACGTTCACCGATAGAGACGTTGGCAAAATTACCGTTTTTGACGAGGATGTTCATTTGTTTGAAGGGGTTAGTTTTTATACCAGGGTTTCCATTCAGAATAGACGCTCTTGCTGTGATACAGGCTTGCCCAGTCGATGGTTCCCACGTTCCAGAACCCGAGGGCTGCACCCGTCTCGATCATCTTGCGGAAGATCATATACGCACCGTACCAGTTCTCGTGGACGTTGACAGCTCCACCGATAGGACCGTCGGAACCGGTCAGGAACACCTGCTGCCACGTATATCCGCTCACCTGAGAGGACGTGAGCACTCCGAAGCGGATGGCGTCGGCGATGCCACAGGTGGAGAGATAGCGCCACATATTGATGTAGCGGGGGCCGAACTTCTGCGTCATCAGGTCGTCGATGGCATCTATCTCCTCCTCGGTGTAATCGACATAGCAGTAGTGCGAGGTGACGTAGAGGAAGCGGCCGTCGCGGGCATATTCCAGGATGGGTGATGCCTGGTTGAGAATCTTCTCGGCGATGGTTGCGCCCTTCACGTTCCGGTCCACGTTGTTCAGGTAGAAGATCATCGCGTGCTTCCTTGCCAGCTGCTTGAAGAGTCCGCTCATGATGCAGCTCCCCTTCTCGACTGTCACAGCGCTGCCAGCAGCCGAACGGGTGAAATAAGGCTGGGCCGTGCCTATGCCGTCGTTATACACGGGAGGATAGGACGAAGAGAGATTGCCCAGGTAGCTCGTGATGTCGATATAGTCGGAGAGGTAGAATCCGGGGGCGTCGATGACTTCGCCCTGGGAGTTGAGGGCCTTGTTGGCTATGGTGATGGAAGGCTTCAGCGTCACGCCCACACCGTCGATGTCGAGATGCACGGAACTGTTGGCCACGTCAGTGGTGTTCCTTGCATTGATGGCCACGCGGACGTACTTGTAGCCATCGACCACGAGACCGGGGTTCCAGGTGTAGCCGTTGCCGTAGTTGGCCGTGGTGCCATCGTAGGCGATGATCTTGGCCTTGCTGGCATTGTACCAGCACATCGTAGCGAAGCCATCGGCAGGTCCTGAGAGCGTGCCAGCGACACCGTTCAGCGTGACGGGGTTCATTCCCTTCTTGCCGTAGTTGTCGTCATCGTTGAAGCTGGAGAAGGCGTTCATGGGGAGGGGGCCACCGTCGGCGCTCTGGAGACCAGGTGCTACGCTCAGAGCCACCACGCTGCCTGCAGCTGCAGGAATCGTGACCGACTGGGTGAGCTTGATGGCTGTGGCTCCTATGTGCATCCCGAGGCTTGGTGCCTGCTGGCCTCCGAAGACCTGCATGATGCCCTTCACGCCGTTGAGATAGCTCCAGTTGATGAAGAACGGCCAGTTGATGTCGTTGCTGGTGGAGTCGCCCACGAGGAGGACGGACTTCTCCCCTATCCCGTCGGCAAAGTTCTCGTCGATGGAGAAGAGCACATTGCCTTCATCGTCGCAGACGTTGTACTTCCTGGCATTGAGGCCGACAGAGTTGATGGAGAGCACGACATCGCCATTCTTGTCGTAGATGGTCAGCTCGTCATCATTTTCGGCATCAATCTCCTCAAGACCGGGCGGGATGTTGATGTTCGCGCGGTTGAGCAGGCTGAGCCCGTTGATGGTGGAGAGGTTCCTGCCACTGACGAGGGCGTCCTGCTTGGAAAGGAGACTGGTCAACAGGGAGAGGTTCAGCGTGCCAACTACATCGCCATCGGCGTTGCAGATGTTATAGACGCGGGCGTTGACACCGTTCTGGTCCACCTTGAGACCTACATTGCCAAGGGGGTCGGTTATCGTGACTTCGCCCGAGTCATCCTCCTGTATGGGGAGATTATCGACAGCAGCGGAAAGTGTGTCGAGATTGTCGCTGACGGCCTTGGTCAGCCTTCTGGCCAAATCGAGGGCACGGGCCACCATCCCTGCGGTGATGGACCCTTCCTCTTCGGCTGTCTCGATCTGCAGGATCAGCGTTCTGAGTTGATCTTCTATACTTGCCATTTTTATTCAAATTGTGCGGCATACTGAGCCGCGAACAGTCTCGGGCGTACAAAGTTGCCGTCGGTGAAACAGAAGCCGGTGAGGGATTCGCCCTCGACCATGCGGAGGGTGATGTCGTAGGACTGGGGCTCGGTGGGAAGGAGGGGAACATTGAGCTCCTCACAGGATGGGATGACACGCCACTCCTCGTCATCGACCACGAGACGGACATCATCTGAGGCGAGCATGTCGCGGAGCATGAGGATCTCGGGGATTCGCTTGATGCCGGAGGGGACGGTGATGGACTCGACCACAGACTGACGTTCGCGGATGTTGACGTAGGAGTCGGTGAGCGGGTCGTACTGGAGTGAGACGGTGGACTCCTCGGTGTCGGCTTCGGCATCGGCGGTCATCACTGCACGGCCTGCCAGCTCGATGCACTCGTAGAACCCGAGGGATGAACGGAAGCGGATGAGATATCGCTCGGGTGACGGGACGGCCTGCTCGATGGCGATGCAGGAGGCGAGGGTGAGCGACGGGCCTGAGACTTCGGTGTAGATGCGGAAGCAGTTGCAGATGGTGCCGTACTGGGTGAGGAAGTAGTTGCGGATGGCCTTGATGTCGAGGCCGTAGAGGTTGCCAGGAGTGCCGGATAGGGTGAGCGTCTGGGAGAGGTCGTCGAAGGCGTGGATGTCGATGTTGCCCGTTCCTCCGGATGGCATGAAGAACATCAGAGGCGTGTCGAGCTCGGTCTCCTTGATGGAGATGCGCCATCCGTTGGCGCGGATGGTGAAGAAGAAATTACCGTTTACGACGTCCTTTTTGGCGAAAAACGTGGTGTATTCCTCCTCCATGGAGCGGAAGAGGCGCTTGGGGATGCCTCCACGGACGGCCGTGAACTGCTTGGACCAGGTGGTCCCGTCGGAGTCGGTGACTGTGACCAGAACGGGCAGGATGTGGTCGGTGGTGCGATAAGGAGTGAGCAGGTAGGGATAGCCGGAAGCGGACGAGACCCACGTGTTGACATCGGTGAACTTGCCGCGAAGGACCTCTGAGATGTTGGCCGTGAACGACCCGGACGATATCCCACGGAAAGCCACGGAACCGTTGCACACCACCTGATAGGTGGCATGGTCGGCCGCTAAGACCTCAAGCTGGATGGGATTGTCGGCAAATGCTTTCGCGCCGACAGATAGGCTGCATGTCATATCGTCAGGAATACGTGGGGATACAGAATGGGCCGTCGAACGTCAGTTCGCTGCTACGGCTGCGCAACCAGCGGAGACGGTCGGCAGATGGTGTGGTCATGAACTGGGCGAAGGTTCCGGTGTAGCTGGGGAACATTGCAGCCCATTCGGCCTCGATGGCGGGCGTGACCTCGGTCTGTGGGGCGGTGATGATGTTCTGTGCCATATTTTTACGATGCAAAGATATACATTATATTAATAATGTAAAAGTACAAATTCGGAGACAGGTCAGGAGTCAATCTCGGCGGTGAGGTAGATGTCGATGCGGTCGGCGGGGAAGGAACCGGCGAAGTCGAAGGTGTCGAGACCCGTGGACTCGTAGGCCGTGACGTTGGCGATGGTCTTGCCTCGAAGGACGAAGCGCTTGGTGTCGGTAGCCGTGGCGGGAGGCAGCAGCGTGGCCATGTACTGGTCGAGCGTCTGGCCGACATACTCGAGGCGGTAGGAGTTGAGGACGGTGGTAACTCCGGACAGCTGCTCCCATTCGGCACGGATGGCCTCGGCACGGGTTGCCTGGTCCCAGTTGGGCGTGATGACGGATGCCACCCATCGGTAGGTGTTGCCTTCGGCCTGCTGCAGGTTGGGGATGGACTGCTCGGCATCGAGGTCGTAAGGGCCGACGAGGCGAAGGGTGCGGAAGGTCATCGAGACGGGGAGACGTGACCCACTGGGGAGCGAATAGGACATCTTATCGACAAGCATCGGCTGACCTTGGAAGAGGGCGGGCTTCATTATGTCGAACTGCATGACGTCGGCAGGTGTGGATGCAACAGTCACCTCGACCTGGTTGTTGGCATGACGAAGGACTGCATCGTACTCACGCCAGTAGTGGGCGAAGAGACCCGTGTCGAACTGCCAGAGCAGCGTGTGCTCGGCGTACTGGTCGGCTGTCTGGATCTCGACTCGGGAACTGTCGCCATCCGTAGGCACACAGATGAGCAGCATCCTGGCACCTTCGGGCATCGTCACGACAGCGCTGACGTTGGTTCGGCCGTTGTTGCAGCTGGGGTCGGAGGCCGACGGGATGAAAGCTGCGCGAAGAGCAGCTTTGGTGGTGGAATCGGCAGCGGGTGTGATGACTTCATCGTACACGGCCCAGCACATCGAGGGGTTGACCGAATTGCTCATGAGGCCGGACATGCGGATGGTGTCGCCTTCCTCGACCTCGAAGATCAGAACCTGGTTTTCGTCATCACCGATCAGGACGTTGCCGCTGATGCCGGGTGCGGGGTCGCCATAGATGCGAGTCGAGGCGACTGTCCCTGTCGATTGATCCTTGATATCCTGGAACCCCTGCATCCTGATGCGTGCTCCCCATGGGGTGTGGACCAAGGTAGAGCCGAAGGTGTAGCAGTTGCGCGGGCGAATGTAGGCGAGGCAGAACGAGAGGGGTGTCTCGTTGATGGCCTCGTTCTCCTCAGAGACATCGACGTCGCTGGACTTGATCTCGGTGTAGCGGTGGACGTAGCCGGTGAGGAACAGCGGATTGAGGATGCCGTTGAGGGCGAAGTCCATGGGCAGCATCTCATCGGTGGCGCTGACCTCTTCGGTGGCCACTCCGTCGGATTCGCGGTTCCAGTCGAAGTTGGCGCTGCCTACATAGGCCTGCAGACCTGACACCTCGTCGTACTTCCAGATCTTGCCGGTGCATCGCTCGAACATGATCCAGGCAGGCTGTGCCATGTCGGACTTGACACGGGCGACGCTCTTGATCTGCCCGCTGCTGTAGCGGAGGAAGGACTCGAAGCGGTCGTTGGGAGGGGCAGCCCCTTCGAGGCTCTTGTTGGAAGAGAGACGGACCTGTCGCGGCTCCTCGTAGGAGATGAAGGGCTCACGGATGCGGGAGTTGGTGAGGTCGATGTCGGGCTGATCGACGGGCTTGGCGAGGTCGCGGAGGAAGAACAGACGAGCCTCGGCCGTGTTGGAGTCGGTGACATAGACGAGGCCGAACTTGGCACGAAGCGCCTGCATGAAGTCCTCGATGGTGCAGTTGGGCATCAGGTCGGAGTAGTGGAGGGTCCCGGTGCAGCAGCAGTCGGCGGCATTGTTCAGGATGACCAGGCGACGGAGGGTGTCGTCTTCGCGGAATGGGTTGCTCCTGAGCGTGTAGCCGTAGGCATCGAAGATGAGCTCGATGACCTTCCAGACGTAGAGGAACGGGGTGACACCGTAGCCTGCGGGGAGGCTGACCTGTACCTCCTCACCGTTGACGAGGATGGTGTTGGTTCGTGCCTGCCACACCAGAGACTGGGGGACCTGCGTCCAGTCGCCGGCATCGGTGTCGGGATCTGCGACGGTCATCTCGTTGAGGTACTCGTTGATCTTGGTGACTATCTCGATGCCGACGGATTCGGTGTCGGTCTTCTCGACGATGTTGGTGGTGATCTGGAAGACTGCGAAGTCGGGGTCGGCTTCGAGGCCGTTCATGATGTTCTCCATACGCTGACAGAGGTCGGCGACGGACGCTGCCTCGTAGGTGGGGAGGTTGAGCGACGAGAGGCGCATTGCACGCCACGCCTGGTAGGCCGTGGACGTGTCGAGGCCGACGTTGAACTCGTAGCCCTCGGAACGACCTGCAGATACCAGGTGTATCTTGCCTCGACGGAGATATACGCCATCGGAGATGGTGCAGGAGTCGTCATCGCTGAGCGGACGTGCAGCCATGTCCACACGGTGCGCCTGTCCGAAGATCTTGGCATTCTGCGGCGTGCAGGGGACGGTGACGGGGATGGACTGCGAGCCTCGGTCGTTGGTGGCTGGATTTGTCTCCTCGATGTCGATGCGGAACTGACTGGAGAGGTCGAGATATCCGCGTGAGGTCTCAATCTTGGTCATCGGCGGGTGAAGTAATTACGGGCATTGTCTAAGGTGCGCTGCTTGTCTTCCAAATCTGTGAGCACGACGTAGGCACGGATCCGCTCGATGGAGCGTGCAGCCTGTGCGAGGTCGCGGGTAGCCTGGGAGAGGGCAGCCAAAGAAGGCTGGGACGATGGCGTAGGCTGAGCCTGCGCCTGTGGGGAAGTGGGGCCTCCCTTGGCATAGCCGTGGAGGTGCTGCTGACGAAGGGCCTCGATGTTGCCGATAGCGTCGAGGACGAAGGCATCCTGCATGAGGAACTGAGGCACGACGTACTCGTTGCGGTGGACCACGCCTGCCACTTCGAGCGTGCCACCACTGCCTGTGGGACCACCCTGAGAGAAACCATTCTTCAGGGCGCGGGTAGCGGTTGCAGGACTCGAAGATGACGAGGACGAGGAACTGACCGATTCGGGGAGGGACTTGATGCGCTGGTACTCCTTCCAGGCTGTGGCCTGCTGCATGAGGCCAGTGACTCCGATCATGGCGGCGGCAATGTTGCCGGCAATGGGACCGAGTTGGGCGTAGGCCATCATGATGGCGACGGACGTGTCGGCAATGATCTGCGAGGTCTTGACCAGAAATTCGGCGAGGGCGTACTTCTTCTGAATCTTCAGCTTGGCGTTGGCTTTCTCGGTCTCGAGCTGTTCGGTCTCTCGGCCTTCGTTCTGAGCCTGCTGGATGAGGACGTCGTACTTGGCATCGGATTGGGCGATCTCGTAGTTGGAGAGTGACGACACGAGGTCGGTCATCAGCTGGGAGTAGTACTGGGCATACTGGGCAGCATACTGCACCTGCAGCTGCTTCTTCTTACGTTGGTACTGCTGCTCGGTGATGAGTTCCTGGTTCTTGAGGTGCTTGAGCTGACGGAGCTCGTTGTCGAACTGCTCCTGCCACGTGGTGCCCACCTGCTGCTGAAGCTGGAAGAGCTTCTGCAGATAGTCGTAGTTGAGCTGCTCGAGTTCGGCATTCTCCTGAGCCTTGAGGTTGGTGGTGTCGAGTTTGTTCTGCTCAGCGAGGGCGATGATGGCATCGTAGGCAGCCTTGACCTCCTGGATCTGTCGCTCGTACCGAGCCTGCAGACCTTCGAGGCCTGTCTTCTCGTCGGCCATGCGTGAGAGCTGCGCCGTGAGCTTGAGACGTTCGGCTGCAAGATGGCGGGACTCGGTGAGGATCTGAGCGGCGGCCTCCTTGACAGCCTTGACACGGGCTTCGTCGGTCTTCCACTCGGCGGCCTCGATGTTGTCGAGGTTCTCACGGGCGAGACGGACACGTTCCTGAGCCACGGCTGTCTCGACTGCCTGCATCTCGACCTGCTTGGCCACCTGAGAGGCAGAGGAGCGGCGGATGATATCGGCCTGACGGTCGGCAGCGTCTTCGGCCATCTTGAGGCGTTCGTCGTAGCCCTTCTTCAGTTCGTGGGTGAGTTCGCGGTCGGACTCCTTGGCGGCTCGTTCGGCTTCGCGGGCTTCGGCCTTGGCATCCTTCATCGCCTGAGTGGTTCCACCTGTGAGCAGGCGAAGACGTTCGGTCGCCTCCTGGATCTGCGCGTTGAAGCGTGCCAACTTGGTGGAGTCGGTCTCAGCGTCGCGGAGCTTCTTGAGTTCCTTGATGTGCTTCTTCAACTGCTCGATGTTCATCATCTCGATGTCGAGCTGCTCGTTGGCTGCACCTGCGGCGTTGGTGCCGGCGGTGCCGGCAGCGTTGGTCTCCTCGGTGAGGGCGTGGAGTTCGGATTCAAGCTGCTCGATGGCGGCGACTGTGCCTTCGACAGCCTCCTGTGCCTTCTTCAGATCTTGGCCTGCAGTATTGACCGGCATATAGGCGGGCGCTGCACCACCTGACGGGATGACGTGCCCGGGCTTGTAGGCATTGGCACGGCTGCGGGCCTCGTTGACTGCACGCTCCTGCTCGAGGCGCTTGGCGTAGAGTTCGTCGAGCTTCTGACGGATGACCTTGGCCTTGTTCTCACGTTCGAGTGCCGAGATCTTCTCGGTGATGGCCTTGGTGGAATCCTTGGTGAGTCGGCCTTCGCGGTCGAGTTCGATGTTGTAGAGACCGGTGGCCTCACGCAACTTGTCGATGGGTTCCTTGCCATCGTTGACAGCCTTGATGAGCCGACGTAGGAGGTCAATGTTGTCGTGGGATGCCTTGTTCTCACGTTCGAGGGCCGAGATCTTCTCGTTGATGGCCTTTGTGGAATCCTTGGTGAGCCGGCCTTCGCGGTCGAGCTCGATGTTGTAGAGACCGGAGGCCTCACGCAACTTGTCGATGGTTTCCTTGCCATCGTTGACAGCCTTGATGAGCCGACGGAGGGGGTCAATGTTGTCGTGGGATGCCTTGTTCTCACGTTCGAGGGCCGAGATCTTCTCGTTGATGGCCTTTGTGGAATCCTTGGTGAGCCGGCCTTCGCGGTCGAGCTCGATGTTGTAGAGACCGGAGGCCTCACGCAACTTGTCGATGGTTTCCTTGCCATCGTTGACAGCCTTGATGAGCCGACGGAGGGGGTCAATGTTGTCGTGGGATGCCTTGGCGAGACGTTCTTCCACATCGGCCTGTGCCTCGATGGTGGCCTTGACCTTCGTGGAGATCCCGAAGAGATTGCCCATCCACTTGACGATGCCGGTGAGCCCGTCGATGATGGACTTCATGATGCCACGGGACTCGTAGAAGTTGAGCATCAGACCCTCCCACGCGGACGAGAGGGACTTGAGCGAGCCGGAGACGTTGTTGGCCATCTCATCAGCCATCGCGTTGAAGGCATCCTCGGCACCGGTGACTGAGCGGTTGAGTTCGAGGATGGTCTTGCCACCTTTCAGGAAGGTGTTGAAGGCAGCGACGGAGCGCTTGTCGGTGAGTTCGAGCGTCTTCGCCAGGTCGATGCCTTCCTCGTTGAGCTTCTGCAATCCATCTACCAGCTCGTAGATATCGGTGACGGGCTTGCCAAGAGCCTGGGCGAGTTTGCCGTTGGCGTTGGCGAGATTGAGGAGGATGTTGCGGGTGGCGGTGGCTGCGCTGCTTGCCTCGAAGCCGGCATTTGACAGGGCACCGAGGAGGGAAACCGTTTCTTCCAGGGAAAAGCCGAAAGCGTTGGCTACGGGGCCGACGGTGGACATGGCCGACTGCAGGTAGGAGAACGAGAGGGCCGACTTGGTGCAACCGACAGCTGTGGCAGCGAGGGCTCGTTCTGCCTGGTTGGCATCCAGCTCGAAGATGCGGAGGGTGGAGCCTGCGAAAGCTGCAGCACTGGCCAGATCAGTGCCGACGGCCGTGGCGAACTTCAGGACGGATGGCGTCATCTCCTTGATGGACTGCTTGCCGAAGCCCAGCTTGGCGAGTTCGGTCTGCAGGGAGGTGACTTGTGAGGCGGTGTAGGCCGTGGTGGCTCCGAGTCGGCGAGCTTCGGCCGTGAGGTCTGCGATGCCGTCCTTGGTGGTGCCGAGGATGGCTGCGAGGACGGAGTTGGCCTTCTCGAACTCGATGATCTTGTCGATGGCCTGCTTGAAGGCTCCGACGAGAGCAGCGCCTGCAGCTACGGCGAGACCTCCGAAGAATCCCATCACGGCTGTCCTGAGACCTCCTATCTTCTGGAGTGCTCCGGCAAACAGACCAGTCGAACCGGATGCACCGTGCATGGCCTGCTCGGTGCGCTTGATTTCAGCGGTGAGCGCCTTCCATCGTTCGGGTTCGGTGGCACGCGATGTGTCCTTGAGTTCCTTCTTGAGTGTCTTGAGCCGTTTCTCAAGTTGGCCCGCCGTCATCTCGTTGAGGTTCATCCTCTGGGTGAGGGCCTCCATCTTCTGACGGTTGGTCTCGAGCTCCTTTCGGTTCTCCTTCAGGGCGGTGTCCAGGCGTTTCCATTCCTCAGACCCCTTTCGGCCTTGGGCTGCGAGGTCGGTCATGGACTTGCGGAGGGCGTCCTGCTGCTTCTTCAGTTCCTTGGAGGAGTCCTGCAGGTTGCGCATCTCCTTCTGAGCGTCGGAGCCGTTGATCTTGAGTGACCAGGTAATGACGTCGGGGGTCAGTTTTTTTGCCATTTGGTTTTATTTTTAATATCGGGAGGCGGTAGAATAGACGGAGAGGTAGGCATCGTTGGCAGCCTTCTGAGCGTCGTCAGCGTTGAAGGCACGGCCAAGCTGGAGGCGCATCTGGAAGATGATGTAGGAGCGATATTTCTGACTGAGGTCGGAGAATACATCGCGGTAGAGCATACCCCACACCTGCTTGTTGTAGATTTCCCAGTTGCCGTATCGCTTCATATCGACGAAGCGCATGACGAGCGGGATCTGCGAGATGACCTCGGCCGTGGAACCTTGCACCTGCAGCTGGGACAGACGCTGACGGAGGTGGCCGATTATCTGTTCGCCTGCTGCTGCGTAGTTGCGGCGTGCATTCGCGCGACGTTCGGCTCTTCGCTGGGAGGCAATCTCGAGCTGTCGGTCGTAGATCTTGCGGATGCCGTAGTCGAGAACCTGTTGGAGGAAGCCTTGCACCTGCAGTTCGTTCTGGTCCATAGTCGGGTGTTACAGTGTTACGTGGTTACATATCGGGAGGGCAATCGACCGTCTCGAACGAGAACCCGAGGGACCATCCGGCGAGGTTGCCATATACTCCCGTCTCGGGCATCGTAGAGAAGCTGCGAAGGTCGAGACGGTTGAGGAGGTGACATCCGGCAGCCTTGTCGTTGATCATCGTGTACTTGATGGCTTCGATGAGCGGCTGGGTATCTACGCACACCCTGACTGCATCCTTCCGCTGGGGGTCGAACTTGTCGAGGAGCACGAGGACCACCGTGGTGCGTTCGGTCACGTCATCGACATCATCAGAGGTGGAGACAGCCGAAGGGAGGAGCATGCCGAGGACGGGGAGGTCGTCTTTGGTCAGCGACTGGTACTTCTTGCCGGCATCGGCATCGACCGTATCAACGACGAAGCCGTGGATGCCTTTGATTCGGCCATCTTCGAGGTGGTGTCTTGACTTGCTGGCGGCCAGATCCTGGAAGTAGTTGATGAGATCCTTGAGGTTTACCATTGATCATTTTGGTTTTTCGCGCCATTCGGAGTGGTTTTCGCATTTCGGGTGCTCACTATGGGAGCAGTAGGAACGGCCGAAAGCGAAGGCCCAAAAGGCACAGTTTTCGCATCGTTTATTTCTTGGCATAGTATTCGTAGGCTTTCTTGAGCTTCTCATCGTATCGGTTGATTTTATAGCCTGAGCCATTGTAGAGGCGGGCAAAAGCCTGCCAATCCTTTTGGACGAGTGCAGCCTTCATTCTGGCGTTGTTGCGTATAAATACGGCCGTTAGGATGAGCTGCTCTTCCTCAGAGGTGGACATCTTCGAGACGAAGGAACGGACTGAGGATTCGCCGCACGCCTGGTGATTGAAGCCCATGACCTGGAACATTCCCCAAGATGCGCTGCAGAGCGCTGCTTCCTCGTGGATGGCCTTGGCACGTTCGAGCCGTTCCCATTCGCCTGCGCCTCCCTTATACCAGGCTTTTGTCCATTTGGGGTAGAGGATATCCTCATTGGCCGGGAGGTATTTGTTGGGGTCGATGCCTCGTTTCTTGAGTTGTTGCCAAAAGATGTGGCCCTCGAAGAGGATGGTGGGCTTGCCACACACGAGGAACCCGCCACGGCCGCCTGTCTCGACCTTCTGCACGGCCTGAAGGGCAGCGGTCTCACACCCGAGGATGCGGGCTGTACGGATGAAGTCTTCTTTTTTAAGCATGGGGTTTGGGCTTTTTGGAGTGAAGATACTCGAACTTGACCTTGTAGATGTAGATCAGCACGTCCCAGAAGTCGGACTCGTTGACCTGATTGAGAGGACCGAAGGGTCCATCCTTGGCCACTTCCATGGCGACACCTATCCATCCGGTGTGGTCGTCGAGGTGGGCGATGGCATTGTCGGCAGCCTCGAAGATGATCGAGAAGTCGATGTCGCTGCCTCCGATATTGATGGGCTGCGTCATGATGGCGTGCCACACCGAGGCGAAGTAGTTGATGCAGTGGGTGACGAGCATCATCGGAGGGTCGGCCAGGTTCTTGCCTTCGCGGTGGTAGAGTGCCCTGGTAACTTCGATGAACAATCGTTCGCGCTCATCTTCGTCGATGCCATCCTTGACGGCCTGGCAAAATGCCGTGTAGGCCGTGAGCCAAGCTCCGAAGGTCAGACCGTTGAACATATCGCCCGGGCCTTTCCATCCGTGGAACTCGGGCATCAGGTTGCGGCAGGTCTCCAGCTTGAGCGTCGTGCCTTCGAGGATGCCAGATATCTTGTCCTTTTGTGCCATGACCTCCTCGATGATGGGGACCTTGTAAGCCATGACCGAGGTCACGCCCAGGAGGGCAGACATCACTTCATCCAGGAGTGTGTCTTCGTCGATGGCTGCGAGGCTGAGCTCACAGCTGGCACGGAGCAGACGTCGGTACTGTTCGGGCGTGCATTCGTCGGCGATGCTTGGAACTTGACGGGGTTCGCCCTTGAAGATGATCTCTACCATGGGATTTCAAAATGATATGCCGGTCTTCTGGACTGTGGCCTGTGGGACGTAGTAGTCGGGCTCGTCGATGCGCTTGGCTTCGGCATCAATCGTCTGGATGGCGTTGGTGAGGATGTTGAGGAACTCCTCGGCATCCTTGCTCAGGTTCTGGGCTACGCTGTTACGTGCCTGCTGTTCGGCCTTCATGCGGTCGCGTACCATGCCAACCTGCTGCACCTGTACGATGCCATCGGGCAGCACTTCGATGGGAAGACGCTCGACTGCACGCTTCATTGCGAGGAGGGCGAGGGGACGCTGCACCATGGGGAGGATATTGGCAGGGAGGTCGGACGTGCCATCGAGGAGGGCCGACATCCTCTGATATCCCAAGATGGGGACGAGGTAGGCATCCTGCACTTCGCGGATCATCGGGATGAGCGTGAGGAACAGACGATGCGAACCAATCACGAAGAACTCGTCGAAGGTGTCCTTGTCTCGGATGAGCAGCGTCTGCAGCTGCTGGTGTTTCTTCGAGGAAGTCCACCACGAGAAGGCCTTCTCTTCCATTTCGGCCACCAGCGCATCGACTGCCTGGTATGCCATGGAGCGGATGTTCTCTTCATCCTTGAACTCCTGGACGGCCGTCATTCCGTGCTCGTTTTCGCCCAGGTGTTTGCCTCGACCTGCTGTCGAATGCTGGGCATCGAGCGTCGGGATCACCCTGATCCAGGCGAACATTGCAATGGCCTGCTGTGCGAGTCGTAGGGCTTCGTCCCAGTCCTTGTCTGCATCGGCCCGCGTCTTCGTGTCATCACGATAGTAGGCATCGAGAGCTGTGACAGGTTCGGGGCCGATTATCGAGACGAGCTCCTTGGTGGCGAGCGGGAGGATAGGCTCCCACTTGGTAAATTCGAGGTCGCGGTCTATCAGGCCGAGGACGTTGACCAGTTCCTTATCACCGTCGCCGTCGCGGTTGAATAGTTTGGTAATCATTGCTCGTTGGTGTTACGTACCCGATTTTCGGGTGTTATGTTCTGTTCGCTGTCAATGGAAGGGCGGTAGAAGCCGACGCGGGTCTTGGTTCCCGGATGGTTGGCCATAATGTAGTACGTCAGAGGTCGGCAGATGATCATGTCGGGGATGGCTGTCTCGGTGGCGAGGTGTACCTTCATCGAGTAGAGCTTCTCACTGCCTGAGCTGAGCTTGTTCTCCATGATGAGATTTGCAAGAGCAGGGTCGAGACCGAAACCGGATGTCGCGGCAGCGTCGGCCTTGTTGGCGATTTGTATTTGCGACTCCACATAGTCCTTCAGCTTTTTATCGACTGGTGTGATGGTCCAGCCGGTGAAAGCATCGGCTTCTGCGTCGAACTCCTTGGTCGTGTGGAGATACTTGCCTGCGTTGTCGGCTCCTGAGATGTTCTCGGCGAACTTCTTCATCTGTGCGTCCTTGAAGTCTTCGAGCATTCGGGGCGAGTAGGTCTTGCCTTCGCGTGCGCATTTCTCCTTGATGCGTTCCTCGGCCTTGTCCCAGTACGACTGGGGACTTTCGATGTGGAGCGATATCGACGAGGCGTTGGTGTTGTAGTTCTGAAGGATATCGGCGAGGCCTCCTGCAAGTTCCAGCCATTTCCAGGCTCCCAAGAATTTCGGCATCGCGTAGAAGTCCTGGCCGAAGGTGTACTCGGAGCAGTAGAGCATCGAGATGGGATGACGGAATGGGTCGGACGGGTTGAACATCGGATAGACGGCCACGTAGTTCGGATCAACGAACGGGAAGTCGGCAACCATCACACCAGGGCAGACATCTGAGCCTTCGTGAGGATAGAGGAGCCTGCACTTCTTCAGAGGCACGTGCTCGAGCTTCATCAGACGACCGGGACCACCTACACGAGGGGCGCGGTTGCGGTAGATCTTGACGAAAAAGCCGCGCATGTGGTTGTAATCCTCGGCGCACGCCTTCAGGAACTGCTGCCAGTCGGGGGTGTTGGTCCAGCCCTGCAGGTCAACCATCACTTCCTGGTCTTCCTTCCATCGACGGACGAACCGGTTCGCCTGCAGGTCGATGTCGTCTTCATACAGGTGAGGGCCTTGCCCCCACTGGAGACCGGTGATCTTCGAGAGAATGCCTTCTGCAGCGTAGAATCGGTGCAGCAGGTGGCACACGGCCTCGGGCATATCATTGTGTGGACCCCATGGCACGATGTCGTGACCTGCCACCTTCATCTTGGGGATGCCTCGGGCTCCATTGCCCCACAGCAGCAGGCTGCTCGGCACGAACGACTTGCCCATCGTGAACTCCACGAGGCCGTTCACTCCAGGAACTCCGTCTATTATGCCGGTGTTGCCGGCTCTGTAGTACTTCATGATGATGGTAGTTTTTGAGTTAATCGAGGTTGCAGCTCTCTCCGTTGAACTCTACGATGAGAGGTTGCCAGCATGTCATCGACTGCTGACGGTCGAGGTCGGTGAAGAACAGCTTGTGGTCGGCATTGGCGACGCTCTCGTTGGCTGCTGCAGCCCTGCATCTTGCCCGTGGCACGTAGCAGAGGTCTCCACCTGTCCCCTTCTGTCGGTTCCACTTGCGGAACTTGATCGAGAAGGTTGCCTCCGTGTCCTTGGTAGCCCTTGCCTGGGCTACCGCGAGGAAAACATTGATTTTAGCCATTGGATCAATCCTATTTTGTATGCCAATATCACCAGGGCAGCGAGTAAGAGGAGTCGAACCAGGATCCCCACGTAGGGGCGAAGTCCCACGACGCGAGTCTCTCGCACATGAGCCACTGTCTCAACCTCTCGATCTGTTCCTCCGACATGGGTGGAAACGGTGGCCGTGTCTCTGATGACGTGCATGGAGACGTCGTTTTGCCAAGTTTTGCCGCTCGAAACGCCCGTTCGCTCTCGATGGATCCTGATGACCGTGGGCTTTCCGGCTTCGTTGTAATCGACATTGACTTGCACGTCTTCGACCTCTCTGAGGCTGTCGCGCTCTTCGTGGATCTGCTCGACTCTGAGCGTGTCGGTGTGCAATCGCCCTGCCTGCTTGGTCGTGTCAGCTGTGCCAGTATGAACCACTTCTCGACTATCGACCGTAGATACACGCTTAGTCCTGCAAGAGCTGCAACCAAGCAGCACAGCAAGAAGAACCCAGCCATAGATCCACGATTTCATATCATCCGGTGTATTTCCGAGAGCGACGTGCTCTCAGGTTCTTCCACTGCTGGCCTGTCTGCTGCAGACGAATGCCGTAGTACTTCGGTGGCAGTCCGCTCTCATGGGCGAGGAACCCAGGTAAGAACGGGAGGCCGTTCTGGACAGCCTGCTGCTGACGTACCACTACCCGCTGCTCTGGGACGTTGCGGTTCTGGTTGGGTGCAGTCCGTTGCCCTTGCTGCTGGCTGATACCAGGTGTGTTGTTGATTACTTCTGGAGCAGTTGTCGAAGCAGCTCCAAGCATTGCAGCCAACAGGGCTGCGCCGATTGTCGTTTTCTTCATAGCGTTTATGAGTTAGGGGTTGATAACTTCGTCTTCTGGGACTTCGGGAACTTCCGGGGCTTTCTGCGAGTTCCACCACAGCTGCTGCTCGGTGAGCTTCCGTTTTGTTTCACACGATGGAGCAATCGAACAGGTGAGCGGCAGCACTTCGTTGAGTTTCCGGTTTACGAGTTGCACCTGGTTCTGCAGGGTGTTCGACCGCTGATCCAATCGCTTGACCTGTCTCTGTGTCTCGCTGAGTTCGCCTCGAAGCTGGTCCTTCTCTTCTATCAGCCGGCCTCGGTCGGAGTTCAGGTCTGTGATGAGAGCCTGGTATATTTCCTGCGAGGTCTTCGTCGCGTTCGCCTCTTCCTGTCGGCGGGTGTAGCGAATCGTGAAGATCCAACTGATGCCGCCGCCAGCCAATAGTGTGGCTACGTATGGGAGAATGATGTTGACCAGTTCGATGTTGTCCATATCGGTGTTATATTTTTACGATGCAAAGATACGCGATTGCATTTTAATTTGAAAGTACAGAATCGGCGGGCGATTGCTCGAAATTTTGGATTTTTTGGTCATATTTCACCCTTTTAGGGCGAAGGCGAGCGCGAGGCGGCTTCTG
>Ga0326512_10000554_pt1 | contig 32968 bp, 46 predicted proteins | sample 1_2617_0518_D_FD_203652 | JGI IMG/M metagenome (GOLD analysis project Ga0326512, IMG submission 203652) | Bovine rumen microbial communities from UC Davis, California, United States - 1_2617_0518 | ecosystem: Host-associated > Mammals > Digestive system > Stomach > Rumen | place: USA... | reverse complement strand
GTTTTCGCGCGAGAATGTCAAAATTATTCTGAAAATTCAGGGGGTTTTTAATGCCAGCAGGAAGGCCGCGAAAGCCGGTAGAGCTGAAAAAGCTTGAAGGAACCTATCGGAAAGACCGCGACAATGGCAAGGAAATTGCAGAAAAACAAATAAAATCAGTGCCGGGGGTTATCATTCCGCCGGAATCTAAAATTTCTTGCCCTAAGACAATCAAAACAAAATATGTGCGCTCATACTGGAAGCGCCTGACGAATAACTTAATTTCAATGCAGGTGCTTTCTTACAATGACTTGCCACAGCTTGAAAATATGATGTTGATTCTTGAAAAGTTGCGGGAAGCACAGGAGCAATTTTCACAATGCAGTTTTTCGGACGCCGCCGCCCTTGCGAATTATGATATTTGCTTAAAGATTGTTTCTAAACTTACACAGATGTTTAACGACCTTGCAGCAAAATATTATATTTCACCGTCGGCACGTTCTAAACTCACACTTGATTTACTGAACATTCAAAAAACATCGCAGGAAATCGAAAAGAACGCTTCCGGCGTTGATAAACTTTTAGCTTTGAGAAATCGGACAAAATGAGCAAATATCACGAAATGATGGAAAAATATTGCGATGATGTTCTTTCCGGCAAAATCGCCGCCGGCGTTTACACCATCAAAGCAATTAAACGATATAAAAACGACCTGAAAAGAGAAAAAGAAGCCAGCTTTGATTTTTTCTATTCTCAAAAAGACGCTGACATATTATGCGAGTTTGCAGAGAGCTTGAAACCAGCGGACCTGAACGGCGAATGTTTGAAGCTTCTGCCGTGGCAGGTTTTCTGCATGTGCCAGCTGGAAGGATGGCGACACAAGAACGAGCCGGACCGCAAACGTTACCGAACGGGCTATATAGAAGTAGCGAGAAAGAACGGAAAAACAACCGGCTTACTTTTACCGCTTACGCTTTTTAATTTTATAAAATACCCCGCTTCTGAATCCTATCTTGTTTCAAGCCGTGATGATCTGGCCGAAAAGACTTATAAAGAAATTGTTGCAATCATCAACGAAGACCCGGCTTTAAAAGATAACTGCACCCCGCTTTCACTTGCCGTGACTATGGATAATTCACGCCTTGCGTTTTTCTGCGACGGCGCCAAAGATACAGACGGATTCAAGCCCCGCTTTTATTGTCTGGACGAATACCACGCTTACGCAACCGACAAGCTTTTTACATCCATGCAGTACGGCACAAGATCTAAAAAAGACGCACAGGGCGTAATTATTACGACCGCCGATGTAGATGTAAACGTGCCATGTTATGACGAAACATTGAAAGCCCGCCGAATCCTGAACGAGCTGCAAACCCAGGAAGACTATTTTTGTATCATTTATGCAATCGACGAGGGCGACGACTACCAAAACCCGCAAGTATGGCAGAAAGCGAACCCGTCTTTATATGACATTATAGACCCGTCGGTTATTGAATCGGACATAAACGACGCGCAAGTTTCGCCGGAAAAGATTCCAGAGCTTAAAGCAAAAACTTTCAATATCTGGGGCGGCGGTGGGAAGAAATCCTGGATTCCGCTTGAAGTATTCCAGAAAAACAAAGAAATCAAAGTTGATTTTGATGATTTTGAAAACATGACTTGTTGTGCTGCAACGGACCTTTCAAACATAGACGACTTAACCGTTTACAGTCTTGTTTTTCAGCATGAAGGCAAAGAATATTATAAACACCGCTTCTACATCCCGGAAGCAATGGCGTTTCAGAAATACAAGAAAGAAAATATTAACTTTTTCCAATGGATAGATCAGGGCTTTATTAAAGCAACGCCCGGAAATACTGTTAATTATGATTTTATTGTAAACGACTTTTTGAACGACGCAGAAATATACAGAATCCTTGCGCTTGGTTACGATAAATGGCAAAGCCACGACATTATAGAAAAGGTTGAAGCAAACCGCCCTGACATTCTGTTGATTGAAATTGAACAGTCGCTTAAAAAGCTTTCGCCAATGACAAAGAGTTATGAAAAAGCAATAAAGGACGGTTTAATAGTTGATAATAACCCCGTTATGGCGTGGATGATAAACAATGCAGAAATCAGGCCGGACCCGAACGGAAATTACAAACCTATGAAACCATCTAAAACCAGCACCCGCCGTATAGATGGCGTTATAACTTCGATAATGTGTCACGGCTTGGCACATAACCCGGAAGTAATGACACCACCGCCGACACTAAGTTTTAATGATGTAAAGTCACTTTTTTAAAACAAAAATGACTATTACTTATAGGAGCAATAAACGTCATGGGATTTTTCAGTTTTCTAAAAAGAACAAATCCGAATCCGAAGGCACAGGAACGCCCCCGCGATATTTCAGACTATCGCCACGCTTCCGCAAAGCTTACAGGAAGAGACAGCACATCTTTTGCGACGATTGACCGCATAGCCAGTGAGTTTGCGGGGCTGTCTTATGGGATTTATAACAAACGCACAAACAAAGAAATTTCAAATCATCCGCTTTACGCAGTTTTAGCGAGACCGAATCTTGAAGACCTACATTTTAACTTCTTTTATCAGTCGATTGTTGATTATTACAACGGCGGTATTATGTGGAAGAAAGGAAAAGGCACAGAAGGCCAGCTTGTTTCTTTATTCCGTTTAAGCCCGCAGGAAACAACAGTAACGCGCGACCAGTTCACAAGAGAAAGAATCTATTTGCACAACGGCCACCGTTACACCGATGAAGACGTGCTTTATATTCCTTCCCGCTTTGACTATTCGACAATCAACGGCGGTTCTTCCATCTTCAAAGCTGCAAACGCTGCCTTTGACACAGCGCACAAACTCGACAACTACACAAACAGTGCATTCGATAAAGGTATAAGCGGAAAACGCCTTGTAATTGATATTTCAAACGCCTTGCCGGACGCTACAAAAGAACAGGTTGAAGAATTGCGCAATGATTATACTGCAACTTATGCAGGCCCAGAGAATGCCGGAAAACCGCTTTTCAAGAAAAAGGGAATGGAATATTCCGAAATCGGGCAGAACGCAGACAACAGAGCCGCAACACTTATCGAAAACAGAGAATTTCAGGAACACGAAATTGCAAATATTTTCGCCTTTCCTGGCGAGCTTCTTTCAGGCAAAAGCGCAAATCTTGATCTTGAAAATCTGTTTACCCTTCTTACAGAGTTTGCAATTAAACCGCTTGCAATTCAGCTGCAAGAATCCATCAATCTTTTAATAGATGATAATTGTTACTTCAAGTTTAACTTCCACGGACTTCTTAAAGTTGCCCTTTCAAAACGTGTGGACGCATACGCAAAACAAATCGGCAATGGCATTTTGTCACCAAACGAAGTTCGCGCAAAAGAAAACTTGCCACCAATCGAAGCCGGAGACACCTTCTTTATGCCGGCAAATCTTATGCCGCTTAACGATGAAACCATTAACGCATATATGGCAAAACAGAAGCTTACAGCGCAGGGCTTAAACGATAAGGGCGGAGACGACAGCGACCAGCATTCGCCGGCAGGAGACGACAAGCAGTGAAAATAGCAATTGTGGGGCTTGCGATTCCGCACCCGACCGGAAAGGAACTTAAAAAGAAAGGTTATACCGTCTGGACGCTGGGCCGAAACGCTGACCCCGATTGTGACCGCTACTATGAATTACACGGCTTGCAGACAAAACATCCTGAAAAGCTGGTGCGAAGAAACCTACATTCCGTAGTTTATGGAATGTGTGAAAAAGAAGGTTTGCCGCTTAATTGTTCAGCGTGCGGAATGGCACTTGAAACGCTTCTTGAAAAAGATGTGGAAGAGGTTCTTATTACTGGGTGCCCGCAGGATTCCCAGGAAGAATATATAAGAGAGCGCCCCGCCCTTGCAATGATTGTAGGTTATTTAAAAGGGCTGGGAAAGAAAATAATTTTGGAAAATTCACCAAAAAACCTGAATTATGGAAAACAAAAATGACTATTACTTATGAGGGCAAAAAGAAATGAAACCGACTAAAAACGACAAGCCAAAAGGCGAATTTTTCATTCGTAGTTGCGACTATGGCGTAGAAGACGACAAGCGCACAATTAAAGGCGTAATTCCTTACAATTCAGATTCCGTTGATATGTACGGAACAACTGAAAGAATTACCCCTACTGCATTTAACAAAACCCTTGCAGACAAAGCAGAAGTTAAGTGTTTGCTGGGCCATGACGTAACAAAGATTCTTGGAAGCTCACAGGCTGGAACACTTCGCATGCACAGCGAAGAAGACGGCTTACACTTTGAAGTGGACCTTCCAAACACAACAGACGGAAACGACGCATTCGAGTTAATAAAACGCGGTGATTGTAGAACCTTGTCTTTCGGTTTTATCCCAATCAAGACCCAATGGACCGAAATTGACAGCGACCACGATTTACGCGAATTAGTGGAAGTAAAACTTCTTGAAATCTCTGTTTGCGTCGCTTTTCCGGCCTATCCAGAAGGCAACACAAACGTTCGTTCGTTCTTCAAAAAGTGCGGAACGGACTTTGAAGAAGTTAACGCAATTCTGAAACGCGAAGAGCTTTCGGAAGAAGATAAAACAAAGCTTCGCGCTGTTGTAGACAATCTTGAAGCAATGATCCGTTCAGCAGAAACAGACCAGCAGTCAAACGACACTGACAATGCCACTGAACAGAAGGAAGCAGAAGAGAGAGCCAAAGCAGAAGCAGAAGCAAAAGAACGGGAAGAACAAAACCGCCGTGCGCGATTTGTTTTCTATACACAAAATCAGGAGAAATAACACCATGATTAAGACTAAAGCAGAGCTTCGCGCAGACATCGAAGCACTTGAACTCGAAAGACGTTCATTTATGGAAGAAGTTCGCCACGGTACAGGCGAATTCAACGAAGAGGAAGCAAAGTCTAAGCTTGCAGACTTTGACAAACGCCGTGCAGACCTTGAAAAAGCTTATGCAGAAATCGACAAGCCAGAAGGCGGAAAGGAAGGAATCACCCTTACAAACCGCGACTTTGTAGAAGCTGCAAAAGAAATGCGTGCAATCACAATCGGCGGAAACGGAAAAATCAACCAGGTTCAGCAGCTTTTTGAAGGAATCGGCGAAAAAGACGACATCCTTAATGCTGTAACTTTTGATTACAGCGACAACGCTTCAACAAACATTCCGGTTCTTGAACCAGGACTTGAAGAGCCAGTTGATACAGCAGAGGGCGGAAGCTCAATCAACGAAGACGACGAAGCAGAAATGAAAACAACAGAAATTCAGGTTTACGGCTTGGCTTCTGTTCTTGGCGTTACTGCCGAAGCTTTGCAGCTCAACACAGTAGACATTCAGTCAAAGCTGCCTGAATTGTTCAGAAAAGCTTTCCGCAAAAAGCTTCATACAAAGGTTTTGCAGGGTAGCTTGATTTCAAATACACAGAAAGGTGTAAAAGGAATCTGGACTTCTGCCGCTGCAAATACCGCAGGTATTACACAGCTTGCAGCTAATCAGACATCTATTAAGTGTTCAGACCTTGCCGGCCTTGCACTTAAAGTAAGCGGATACGATGAAACTTTTGAAATCGTAATGAACCCAGCTACATATCAGAACGTTTTGTCTGATTCAACAAGCGGCGAAGATGTAAAGCTTTACAAAGAAGGCTTGATCCGCAGCAAGGAAATAGAAGGCGTTAAGGTTCGTCTTGACGCAAAGGCACCAAAGGCAACAACCGCAGGTTCTATTCTTGCCGTTGCTGTTCCTCTTTCACGCTTCCACGTGGGAGTTGCCGGCGGAATCACTATCACACCTATTAAGGTTAAGGGTGATTCAAAGACCTATTTCCAGGCAGAAGCATTCGTCGGTGGTAAGCAGGTTTCTGATACAGACCTCTTCTCACTTGCTGTAAAGGCTTCTAGCTAGTAGGCCAGAAAATAACGCAAAAAATAGGGCGTGGCGCCACATGCGAGCGCCCTATTTTAAGGGGATTTTTTATGTCAAAAAATAACGAAAATAACGCAAAAAATAACGAAAACAAGCCAAATAATAACGAAAATACGCCAAAAACTGACAAAAAGGTGAAAGTTCGTTTTATTGCCGGTTATTGGGGCGTTTATGGCGTTTTTCAACCAAAACAGGTTGCAGAATTGCCGGAAACAGTCGCAAACCGCTTTGTTAAAGATGGAATTGCAGAAATTCCAAAGGATGAAAAATAATGCTTATTACCGCCGCTTTGTTGTATGCGTACAACGGCATTGAACAGAAAGAAGACGAAACTTCACAGCAGCTTATTGAAATTCACATAGGAACTGCACAGCAGATTATTTCAAACTATGTGCTTTTCGATTGTGAAACTGTTTTAACAGATTCAGAGCACTTTGACAGTGCAGCTGTTGCCATGTTCAAAAACGTTTGTTTGCGCATTGCTACACTTTTACAGCTGGAAGACGGCGGAAACATAGGCGTTAACAATAATTCAAGTATTGGTGTAAACCGAACGTTTGCAAACATTGTGGACTATACGCCGTACTTAAAGCCGCTTTCGGCATTCCGAAAGATTGAGGGTGCTTAATGATAACGATTGAGTATGACGATAGCGAAGTTCAAAAGGCACTTGCCGGAACTTCAAAAAGTTTTGCTTCAATCCGACGAAAAGCACTTTCTATAATTGCACGTGGAACGGTTAAGGCAATAAATGCAGGAATCCGGGAAACGCTGCATAGCAGATCGGGCGAATTATTAAAAGCGTTTCGCTACCACGTAAGAAAAGACGGAACGGCGAACGTTTACCCGGACGGAGAAGCAGGAAGTTCAATTTTTCCGAAAACGTTCGGTTTGAATTTTGGTTATGACGGACCTACTAAAAGAGCGCAAAACCGCCCGCACTCTTTTATTGAAATAGGCCGACAATGGGCGGAATCTGGCGCTTATATGCCGGATGTAGAAAAGATGGTTGAAAAAGAACTGTCTAAATACTGGGGCAAGTAATGGAAGAGCTTTTTGAAGTTATAAAGAACTTTTTGACAACTCAATTTAATGAAGAGCTTGCAGAATATGACGATCCAGCGCCCGCCCCGGAACTGCCACGGCTTAACAATAAGTCGGTAATTTTTGGCACAGTAGACCCGCTGAAAGTTCCCGACGTTTCTGTTTCCGTTTTACCAGAAACCCAGGAAGACGGCGAAGGAACAATTTCCGACGTGGTAACAAAAAGCGAATTTACAGTGACTTTTGTTTTCAAGGGCTGTAAATACGATGAACTTATAAAAAGAATGTGTCGTTATGCTGCATGTTTCAAACAGGCAGTGGCGCAAAACTACACACTTTGCGAAGACAGTGTGCAGGAAACTGAATTAGGAACAATCAGGTTTTACCCTGACTGCGGAGCTGTTGAAAAAACAATGACCGCCGCCGAAATTAACCTGACAATATATACAAGTGAGGATTATTAACCATGAGTGAAAACACACAATTGATTAAGAAACACTTAATCCGCCCATTCCTTAACAAAGGAACATCGGCAGTGCCTGACTGGGTGCAGATTAAGAAGGCTACGGAGTTTACACGCGCAATGAATCCGCAGACAGAAGAGCGAGACTACATCGCGGACGAACATCCGACAACAGAGGTTATGGACTACAAACCATCTGAAAACCTTTCTGTCACAATGTACAAAGGTGAACCAGACTTTGAGTTGTTCTACGACCTTTACAAAAAGCGTGCTATCGGTTCAGAAGCACAGAAAGAATTTCTTCTGGTAAACATCTTCGACAGCGTAACAGTTGAAGAAAGCGGCGACGACGTAACTTACTACTACGCTGAAAAGACAAACGCCAGCGTAACAGTAGAAGAGCTGAACGCTACCGGAAAATCTCTTTCTTGTAACGTTTACGAAAACGGTACACCGGTTAAGGGTTACGTTACAATCGCAAACGGCGTTCCAACATTTACAGAAGGCGACATGCCGTCGTCTTAATGCGTGCGTAAATGATTGATTTAAGCCGTATTATAGACTTGCCGGATTCTGTTATAGTTTCCGGCAAGTCTTATCGCATTAACACAGATTATCAGTTTTTCATTCTTTTTTCGCAGATGGTAAAACATCCGCACAGATACGAAGAGTATAACTATTTATACAAAGGCGCTATTCCGCAGGACCTGAAAGCAGGTTTTGAAGCAATAAAGGATTTTGCACAACCACCGCGGGAAATTCCGCGCGACATCGGTGACGAGCCAGACGCAATTCTTCTTGATTACGAAATAGACGCTGATTTAATTTATTCCGCTTTCTGGCAACGCTACGGAATAGACCTTAAAAAAAGAAACTTGCACTTGCACTGGTACAAGTTTCAAGCGTTGCTTGCGGGGCTGGCCGATACAAAGCTTAATAAAGTAATGGAATATCGGGCTTATGTTCCAAAAGAAAGCGACAACAGGGAATATAAAAAATATATGCTTCAAATGAAAGCAATGTGGCAGATTGAAAAGGAATATTCCGACGAAGAAAAAGCCGCAATCGCTGCGTTTGATTCACAGTTGAAACAATAGCGGGGTTTTAAATGGCTAAGCAAGTAAATACAAAAATCGGCGTTGATTCTAAAGAAGCGCAAACCAAAATTGACAAACTAACCGCAAGTTTTAATAAATTAGGAAAAGAAGCAAAAAACGATTCTATTTCAAAGCTTGGTAATTCATGGAAACGCACAACAAGCACAATTAAAGGCGCCGGACTTGGTGTCGTTATTGCTGCCGAAGTAAAGCTTCTTAAACAGGAATTGCAGGCAATTAAAGACACTGCCGAAGCTTTCAACGTTCAGTTAAAAGCAGAAACAAAACTTGCACAGGCAGCAAAGAACAATCCGTACATGGACGGTACAGGCGTTACACGCTTAAAAGAGTTTGCAGGGCAATTACAGTCTATTTCAGACTATGGCGATGAAGAACTTATTCCTATGATGACCGAACTTGTGGCTTCTGGAAGAACAGAAGCGCAGGTTATGGATATAATGAGCGCTTCAATTGACGTTGCTGCCGGAAGCGGTAAGAGCTTACAAAGCGTTATTGATATGCTTAACAAGTCTTACACAGGCGAAGCGGGAAAGCTTTCGACTTTATCAGCTGAAACAAAGAACCTGACAAAAGAACAGCTTCAAAACGGCGAAGCTGTAAAGATTCTTGCAGAGCAATACAAAGGAATTTCAGAAGAAGCCACAAAAGCAACCGGAAGCGCAAAGCAACTGGCAATGGCGCAAGGTGACCTTGCCGAAAGCTGGGGAAAGGTTACAAAACCCGCTTACGATTCATGGAATAACTTCTGGCTTAGACAGACAAAGAAAGCGCAGGAGTTCGCAGAGAGCGTAAACAAAGCGCTTGAAAAAGCTTCTCAAAACTGGGTTATCGGCGGCGGTTATCGTTCTAACAAAGAGTTTGTAAAAAATACGCTTGCAGAAGCAAAAGACGCCGACAAAGACGGAAACCGCCGTTTATACCTTAAAGATGTTGCAGGCGCACAGAATAACGAAGCGCTGGGAAACGCTATCAACTATCTTTCTAATCTTAAAAAGCGCAAGGCAGAAGAAACAGAGCTTTTAAACATCCTGAAAGAAGAGCAAAGCTGGCGACAAAAGAAAACTGAAAACGAACAGGCAGACACAAAAGCAGCGCAGGAAGCTGCAACAATGACAACAAAACAGTTGCGCGAACGTCTGGAAACATTGCGAAACGCTGCAACACTTGAAAAGGCAGATTATAAACTGCAATACGCTGTAAGAATGGAGCTTGAAAAACGCGAAGCTGAAGAAGCCGCCATTCAAAGCGAACTTTTAGACAAATACAATGAATCGGTAACCGCCCAGGAAAAAGAACTTGCAATTCGTAAGCAGGCAGGAGAGCAAATCACCCAGGAAGACGAACTGCGCAAAATGCTTAACACAAAGCTTGAAGCATACGTTAAGTTTATTAAGGATGGCGGAGACACAACAAGCGCCGCCGCCGTAAAAATCCGGGCTGAAATAAAGAAAATGAGCGCTGATCTTGCCACTATGGAAGAAGCGGAAAAAGCACGTCTTGAAGCCGAAAAGGAAGAAGAAAGACGGGTAAAGGCAATTAAAGACCAGCTTGACGCAATGAACGACAAAGTTCTTAAACTCAAAGAAAGTGCAAACGAACTTATTAACGGCCCGCAGGAAGTGAAGCTTTCCGACACAATACAACAGACAATCGACGCGCTGGAAGTAGAAGCCGAAGCACTGGACCACGAAAGCGCAGCTTATGCCGAATACATCGAAAAATTAAAAGAGCTTAAAGAACTTCTTCCACAGGTTCAGGAAGCGGAAGAAAAAGCCGCAGAGGGCCACGGGCGAACAATCGACAATGTAAATTCTGTTATGTCTCAAATCACCGACAGCATGCAGAGTTTGACTAATTCTATAAGCCAAATTTCACAAACTGCATTGAGTGAAGCAAACCGCCAGTATGACAAAGACGCAAAAGCCCTTGAAATGCAGTTAGATAATGACATTATCACTTATGATGAATACTTAGAGAAAAAAGACCAACTCGACAAGGAAGCCGCCCAGAAGGAATACAAAATTAAAATGGCAGAATGGAGCATGAATCTTGCAATGGCAACCGCACAGGCAGCGCAGGCCGTTGTTAATGCCCTTGCTTCTGGTACGCCACCGGTAAACGTAATCAATGCCACAACTGCGGGGCTTTTGGGTGCCGCCCAGCTTATAGCAATTGCCGGAGCAAAACCGCGGGCGCCTTCTTTTAGTACAGGTGGATTTTTGACCGGCAATTCTTACCACGGCGACAAAATCGCATTTAATGGAAACGCCGGAGAAGCAATCTTGAATCCAGCTGAACAGCGGGCATTTTTGGACCTTGCAAACGGTGAAGGCGGAAAGGGCGTTGTAGTAAATATGCCGGTAAACATCGAAAACAACGCAGGCGACGCCGTGCAGGTTTCCGCAATGCAGCAAGACCGACAGATAAAAATAACAGTCGATAAGATTGTAAACAGCACAATGCAATCGGGCGGATATAACAACGCTTTGCAATCTGCAAACGCAAGCATGAAGGGGGCGCGGTACTTATGACATACGTTGAATGGCCATACACAGTTAACACAAAGTTTTTCAAAGGCACCGCAAAGCCGGAAGAAAACACAACAACAACAGAATACGCCAGCGGGCGAAAGGTTTCCATCTTGAAAAATACCCGCTTTGTTTTTGACTTCAAATGCAGTTTAGGAGTAACAAACGTAGAGCGAAACGCCTTCTGGAACTGGTTCACAGACACACTGGGCGGATGTGCCGGGAACTTTCATTGCGCTGCACTAAAACGAACGCTCACTTCAACAGAGTATTTTCGTTTTAAGACAATCCCGGATGAAAGCGAAGGACAGAAAAACAGGGTTTTAAGTTTGGAAATTGAAGAGGTTTACTAATGCAGTTAAACGAATATCAGATTTTTAACAGATACTTCAACGGCGGAGCTTATGCACTGCCCTTTCTTTTAAAGTTTTCTTGCCCTGGATGTTCAACACTTTACTTTGTAAACAACACCGAAAGCGTAGAGTTTGAAGGCAATATTTATCATCACGCAAGCTTTGAATATGCGCCGCCGGACTCAAACGGCAAAGGCGCAAATCTTCGCATAAGCGGAGCAGATAACGGCCTGATTGAGTTTGTAGAAAATGCAGACGACAATTACCGCCTTGACGTTGTGGGCCTTATTGCAGAAGGTGGCGAGGTTCAGCGCCTTAAACAGTATATCCATTTTTACGGAACAGTTTCTTATTCAGAGAATATGGAATTAAACTTTGAACTTGGAACCGACGACCGCTTAGAAATGACTTTTCCGCCTTATAAGTTCGACGCGGAAACGAACAAGGGGAACACATGATTGATGTTGCAGATTTAATCGGCGTGCCGTTCGTAGAGTTCGGGCGCGACATAAAAAACGGGCTGGACTGTTACGGCCTTGCAATTGAAGTCGAAAAGCGACTGGGAAAAACTCTTAAAGATGTGGCTTTAGAAAAGTTCGACCGTGCAAAGGTAGAAAAAACCGCCCCGACACTTAATGTAAAAAAATTACGGCTGGACGAAATCAGCGAAGGCGTAATTCTTGAATTTTACGGCTTGCAGGATAAACGCCTACACGTTGCAGTTGCGCTTGATAAAAATACTTTTATTCATGCAACCGAAAATCAGGGCGTTAGAATTTCTTCTTTTGCGACAAGTAGAACTTACTTAAAACTTGCGAATGTTTACGAGGTTATCTAATGGGAACATTAAACATATACAAAGGACTTTCAGAAGAATATAGAACCATCAAGGGTAATGCCAGTGTAAACGAGCTTGCACACGAACTTTACCCGGAATTAGACCTTGAACAGTGCATTATTCTTAATGCAGGCGAACAGATCGCACCCGATTACATTCTGAAAGATAACGACATTGTATTTATCCGCATTATTCCGGGCGCAACCGGTGCAGTTGTTATGGCTGTAATTTCCCTTGTATGTGCTGCCGTTGCAGTCGGTGCCGCTGTATATTCCGCAGTTGAACAGCAGAAAGCACAAGAGGAAATGGAAAAAGCCCAGAAGCAGGCGAAAGCCCTTGCAGAGCGAATAACACAGCTTCCGTTTCTTAAAGGTGCAAACAACAGAAGCGCACTCGGTTACAACATCCCGTATATCATGGGTAGTGTTTACGACGTGCCTTATAAACTTGTTGCAGGTTACTACACTATTTCAGGCGAAAACGGCGCAAATCAATTCTGGAATGTTCTTCTTGTTGCCGGATTCAACAACGCACTTATTCAGGATGTTTCTATAGGTACAAAGGTTATTAAAAAACCGAATGGAACAATCGAAATTCCGGGGCAGGTTGAAGAGTTTTCTTATCTGGAAGATTCCGGCGAAAATCCTTATTATTTTGAAAACGACTGCCCGTTTTATGATCCGGCAGATAAACTTGATGTAAAGTATGAAAACGAAGTTGTAATTGACGGCTTAAATGAAAAAGTTTCTTGCACAAGCTTTTCTGACGAGCTGGACTATAACAACGCCGTTGTAAAACAGGCCGCTACAAACACTTATAAGTTTGATGTATGTATTTTATTCAACGGCTTGCGCCGATACGACGACGGATGGAAGAGCAAAAACGTATCTGTAAAAGTTGAATGGAGCAATGACGGCAGCACATGGAACGACGCCGGAAACATTGTTACAGGTGACATAAACTCACGCAAACAGGTTCGTTTTAGTAAAACTGTTACCTTAACCGCTGCGCAGTGTGTCGGCAAAGATATTCAAATCAGATTAACACGCCTGACCGCACAAGAAAGCAACTCACAGGAAACTTGCTATTTATGTTATCTCAATTGCTGGCAGTACGACGCGGCAAAGTCTACCGATAACAACATTGTTACATGTGCCCCGCTTGAGCAACCGTGGAGAGGAAGAACGACCCGCATTGCCTTGCGCATTATTTCCAATGAATCAACAAAAGACAATCTGGACCAGATAAATATTAACGCTTACGGAAAAGCCCGAATCTGGAACAATGACGCATGGACTGTAAACAGATACCCGACAAGAAACCCCGCTTCATGGGTTCTTGAAATAATGACGTCGGATGTACATCCGCATTCACGTTACAATGATGATGAAATAGACTTAGAAGCACTGGGCGCGGTATATACCTATTGTGAACAGAACGGCTTCTATTGTGATGGAATCTTAACAGAAGATTCAAAGAAAGCTGACATTCTCAACAGCATTCTTTCTGAATGCAATACAACCATGTACAGAGACGACGCAACGGGTAAATGGACTTTTGCAATAGAAAAGGCACAAAGTACACCGGTTGCGCTTTTGAATGAGCAGTGTATTAAATCTGTAACAGTTACAAAAACTTTTGAACGCAAGCCGTATGCAGTAAAAACAACTTTCACAAACCGCGAAAGCTGGGCCGTTGATACTTTCTACCAGACAGTAAACGGCAAGGTTGATTCAAGCGCAGTTTATGGCGAACATAAAATTATTGTTGAAAATGCGCCAAAGTATATAACAACTTTTGAACACGCCTACAAATACACACACAGAATTCTTGCAAAGCAACAGCTGCAGCCGCGAGAAATTACCGTTCAGGTAGGACGCGACGGCGACTATTACCCGCTTTACTCAAAAATCATGCTTCAAATGAAGCAGCTTAGAATAGGACTTTCAAACGGAATTATTCACGGCGTAGTAGTAGAAGGCGGACTTCTTAAACAAATTATTACATCCGACTTCTGCGACTTTTCAGATTCAAACGCCCGCTACGGCCTGATTATTCAGGCACAAAACGACAGCGCAAAAGAACATTTATACATAGAGGTTACTGCAGGCACTTTGACACAATACGCAATCGGTGCGCTGGGCGTGGGAATGATAGGAAGCGGAAACAACGCAATCGGATTTTATACACCAGGTAAAACACGTGTTTTGAATCTTAGAACGCCCGTTGCTGTAAACGTTGTGCCTGAATATGGCAACATCTATTCTTTCGGTTATCTGAACGCAAGCGGAGAGTTTAGCCGCGTTACAAATGAAATGATGATTTATAACCGAAAGCAGAATTCCGACGGCTGGGAACTTTTGCTTAAAGATTATAATGCAGCAATCTTTCAGTTCGGTGACATCCCGGAATATCAAACAAACCTGACAACGCCAAAAGAAAGCGGAAGCGCCTTGCCCGAAGCAATCATGCAAAAGATTGTAGAAGTCTCAAACGAAGTTAGAATTCCGGGGCCACAGGGAGAGCAAGGCGAAAAAGGAGACAAAGGAGACACAGGCGCAACCGGCCCGCAAGGACCACAGGGGGAAACTGGCCCACAAGGTCCGCAAGGTATTCAGGGATTACAAGGCCTTCAAGGTCCACAGGGTGAGCAAGGTATACAAGGGCCTGCGGGTGCAGACGGACAGTCACAATACTTTCATATCAAATATTCTACTAATGCTAGTGGTAACCCAATGACCGAAACCCCAGCAGAATATATAGGAACATGCGTTGATACTAACGCTACTGATCCAACTGATTATACTGTATACACATGGTCCAAATTTAAAGGAGACACTGGCAGTCAAGGTGTACAAGGCCCGACAGGTTCAGACGGAAACACTTCTTATTTGCATATAGCGTACGCAACAAATGAAACGGGTACAGAAGGCTTTTCTACAAGTGATTCAACCGGGAAGACTTATATAGGGCAGTATGTAGACTTTGTTGAAACAGATTCTACAACCCCTTCTTCTTATAAATGGAGTAAGATTCAAGGACCACAGGGGCCACAGGGAGAGCAAGGCGAAAAAGGAGACAAAGGAGACACAGGCGCAACCGGCCCGCAAGGACCACAGGGAGAACAGGGAGAGCAAGGCGAAAAAGGAGATTCAGCATACAGCGTATTTTTCGATATTGGAAACTTCTGTTTTTCTTGTGATCCTTCCGGCAAGGCGTGGGGAGAAAAGGTTTCTGCAACAATCCATCTGACCTATGGAAAAGATGAACTGCCATTTACTGTTGTTTCGGTTGGAAACGATAGTTCGCAGGTTGCCGCCACTGTTGAAGGAAATACAATCAAATTTGAATCGCTTATGGATGTAAAAATTGCCGAAAGCGGAAATATTCCGGTTGTGATTCGCTATCGTGCTACAACTGGAACCGCTATCGGTTACAGCGCATACGCCATAGGATTTAATAACAAAATAATAGGTTATTTAACAACATCCGGTGAAAACAAAGATTTTACAGTATACTTTAACTATACAACTATAAGAATTTCTTCAAACATGGGGCTAAAAGCCGAAATAGATAACTATTTATCCGCAAGCGGAACACGTCGAAAAGGCGACTTTTTCACATGGGGCGGAGACACAACAAGCGTAACTTATAATGGCGTAAAATACACTTTCTTAAAAGGTCGTGTTTACAGCTGGAACGGTTACCAGTGGGCGCAATCTACCAACGACGGCGAAATAAGCGACAGTTTTAATAACGTTATGTCGGTTCTTGATGATGAAATTGTTTCCAACAATTCAAAGCTTGAACAGACAATGCGCAAGCTTTCCGCCGTAACTGTATTTTGTGAAGAGCTGGCGACAAAGGTTGCGTTTATCAATAAGCTGTTTACTCAAAATATTACAATGCAAAACGGCGGGTTCTTTAAGTCTCAAAACTGGAACGGAACGTTTGACCCAGACTTAAAGAAAATTACAGCTTTCGGATCCGCAGGCTGGGGGCTTGATAGTACAGGGCAAATCGACTTAGTAAACGCCCATATCAGCGGTGATTCTGAAATAGAAGGACTTTTGAAGCAAGGTACAAACGTGTATTTTGCAACAAGAATCACTATAAGAAATCACGACGGAAATTGCACTATAGAGTGTTCAAATCCAAAATATCAAGGAAAAGTTTTGCGCATGGGAACCGGGCAATATCAGATTTTACACAGCGGTTTCAAATCTTACGGTGCACCACGCATTATTACGAATTATGCTTCTGATGTAGAGAAGACAGATCGTGACATATCTTTAGGCTATTTCGGAAGCGGGGATTTTTCTTGGCTTGGAACTAATCCAAAATATCAGCTTCAATGTCATGGGTGCGGTAATTATTTTTTATATGATTCTAATATGCAGACGACTGAATATTATCCGTTTGTTTTTACAGACAATAATAATGATAATTACATAGACCCGGCTTATGCTGTTTTGACTTTGTATTATCTTTAGTCTTCAATGCCTTGCAGCTTCTTTAATACAAACAAAGTTGCTTTGCAGTCTTCAAGTGCGCCGTGTGGTTCAAACTGGTAGTTGTAATATTTTGCAGCTTCTTCAAGTTTGAACCACTTGTTATGGCCGTGCTTTTCATCATAGATTCCGCGACTATCCGCAAAGCGTTTCATAACATCAATAATGCCGGGTGCGTTTGTTTTTATTCCGGCGGCGTGAATAAACTTTAAATCAAAGCTGACGTTATAACCGCATATAATTTTCGGCTTGCTGAATATTTCTTGAAGTTGTGGTAAATAGTCATTTATCGGCTTACAGTCTTTAACATCGGCGGGCTTGATTCCGTGGATTGCTTGCGCTTTTGGCCATGACTTTTTCTTTTCAGGCTTGAAGCGTTCGTGAAACAAAACTTCGCCTAGTCCATTGATTGCTGCAAGTTCAAGCATTTCTTCTGAATCTGGAAATATGCCGGTTGTTTCGGTATCAAAAATAAGAATTTCGTCTAAGTCGGCGGAAACTTCTTCTTCTTTTTTCGCCTTCTTAATCTTTCTATTGATGATTCCAACGATAATAAAACAAATAATTGCAAGTAAAGCGTAAATCATACAAAAATTATAACATATTTTCAAAAAATTGCAAAAATTCTAAAACAAAACTGACTATTACTTATAGGAGCATAAACCTATGAGTAATGACATAACCGGAATTGTTCCGGTATCAACCTTAACGGCCAGAACGCCACAAAAAGACGATTCTATTTTACTTGCCGACCAGTACAAGACATCACCAGAAGGGCTGGAAGGCTACTTTTCACCAAAGCGCCCGGATGTAGGACGCAATCTTGTTACAGTTTTAGGCGCAGCAAATGCCGCCGCAGCTTTTGCAGCACTTCGCACACGTGCAGACGCAGGCAACTTCAACGGCTTGCGACTTGGCGACTATATCGACATATCATCAATGACAATTGACGGAAGCGCAATTTCCAACAGTAACCAGCGTTTACGCTTTGAGATTGCAGGCTTTGACACTTACTTGAATGTCGGAGACACGCCGACAACTTCACATCATATTTTGATGATTTCAAAAAACTGCGTTTTGCAAAAAGCAATGAACAGCACCGCCACAAATGCCGGCGGATATGCTGCAAGCGAGCTTTGCGCCTACTTAAACAACCAGGTAAAAACCGGGCTTGTTAACGCTATAGGAATTACACCGAAAACCGTTCACCGCTTACTTGATAACAAAACCGACTGGGCGTGGCTTGCTGAAACTGTTTTTATTCCGACAGAAGTTGAAGTTTTCGGCCATCAGGCATGGAGTAATAACAAAGGTTATTCGACCGGTTCTTCTGTTCAGTGGCCTTTGTTCTCTGAATTTCCGCAAAGACGAATTGCAAACTGGAACAGTTCGCGCTGGTGGTGGTGGGAAGCGTCGCCACGAACCGATGATTCTGCGTATTTCTGCGGCTGCAGCGGCAACGGGAATGCCAACTACATTTCGGCTGACAGTGGCAGCCTCGGGGTTCGTTTCGCTTTCCTAGTCTGAAATCTGAACATCTGCGCACCCCTTGCGGGTGCCTTGTGAAGATTGAAGACTAGGAAACAAAACAAAATAAAATCAAAAATAGGAATTAAAAAAATGAGCGTTAGAGCCGACCAGAGAAGCGAAAGTTCGCTTCTTTTTTATAAGATTGCACGTGAATTACGGCGGGAAATTTCGTGTGATTTATTAAATAAGTTCAATTCAAAGAATGAAACTTTTACAACCGAAGAAAATACAGTTGTAAATCAGAAAGAACAATATCCCGCCTATATGGTGGATTTTATCCGCAAAGATATACTGGGGCTTTTACAAAAGCTTATGCAGTATATTTCAATTGCTAAGTCGATTTATCCGGCTTGTGTGCTGGAAGTCGATAAAAGACGGTTATTGCAGGACTATGCAATAGGAACCGCGGAAGCGCTGCAAAATGAGCTTGAATATTGCGCCGACGTATTCCCGGAAACTTTGCGTTGTCTTTTGCATTATGCCGATGAAATCGACCATCTTATAAAGGTTTTAAGACGCTGGAAGAAATCCAACGCAAAAATATTAAAAAGTTTACAACGGGCCGAGCCTATATCTGCGAATTTCTGCAACTGCAACAACAACGGGAATGCCAACTACAATTCGGCTGACAATAGCAACAACGGGGTTCGTTTCGATTTAGCTGGCAAACAGTCTGACATTATGCCGGACGACGAGCCAGGGAAAGGAGGTTTGTGACCCGGTGTTTCCTGAATAATCAGGGGCACGAATCGGGCCGCGATGTGAGGAAGTGGACGCTTCTTGCATGGCATGCGCCGTCTGTAATCGCATGTTTCATACTTCCGGCACAAAGTAACGTAGAGTAAGGCAGACATATAGTGTAGAAAAACACTGTAACGTTATACGCGGCCATTTATAAATTATGACTTCACAAGACCGAAAAGACGCAAGAAGACAGAGACGAACCGAAAAGCGTACCCAGCGCAGACAAGCTGCAAACGCTTGTTTTGATAATTACGACATCTTAAAAAATCCCGACATATATTTAGAAGCTTTCAGAAGTGCCAGAAAGGGCGTTGCCTGGAAACATTCAGTGCAATATTACGAAATGTATTTACTGAAAAACATTTTCGACACCGTGCGCAGCGTAGAAAATAAAATAGCCGTAACACGCGGTTTTGTTTGTTTTGATATAAACGAAAGAGGAAAAACACGGCACATAAAATCACCGCATATTTGCGAAAGAGTAATGCAAAAAGCACTTTGCGACAAATGCTTAGTTCCTATTCTCAAACGCCCGCTTATTCACGATAACGGCGCATGTTTACAGGGCAAGGGCACGCAGTTTGCAAGAAAACGCATACAAAAACACCTTGCAGAATATTACAGAAAATACGGCGCTTCTGGTTATGTTCTTACAATCGACTTTTCAAAATATTTCGATAACATAGACCATGAATCACTATTTCAAATGCTTTCCGAACAGATAAAAGATAAAACGCTTTTAGCCCTGACAAAATATTATGTTCAGGAGTTCGGACCGGTGGGGCTGGGTTTAGGCAGCCAGGTTTCGCAGATTTTAGCAGTTTTCTTTCCTAACAAAATAGATCACTTCATAAAAGAAAAATTAAGAATGCGCTTTTATGGGCGCTATATGGACGATTCTTATATTTTGTGTAACTCAAAAGAAGAACTGCAAAACGCCTTAAAAGAAATTTCAAAGCTTTGTGAAAAATACAAAATCCGCCTGAATCAAAAGAAAACGAGAATCACGCCTATAAAACACGGCGTTGATTTTCTGCACTGCCGTTATAAGTTCGGAAGAACCGGGAAAATAATAAAATCCGGCGGACGTGAAAGCGTAAAACGAGAACGGCGAAAATTAAAGAAGTTCAGAAAGAAGCTTGATGAAGGCGAACTTGACCGAAAACAAATTGCAGAGTTTTACAGCTCATGGCGTGGGTTTATGCAGTATTTTGACAGTAAAACACTTCTGAAAAATACTGATAAATTATACAACAAACTATTTATAGAGGGGTAAAAATCTATGAATGAAGAAGCAATGATTTATTTCTGGAAATCAACAGACGGAAACAGTGTTTATTTCAACACCGACCCGGAAGAAGCCAAAAAAGACGGTTACACAACAAAACCGAAAACAAGCTGCACGCTTGATGAATGGTACACCGAATACGAGAGCACAGCACGTCTTGTAAACGGTTCTATTGTGCTGGGAAAGAGCCAGGAACAGAAAGACGCAGAGCACGCAGCAGAGCGCAAAGAGCAGATAAGACGCGAAATTGCAGAAATCGAAAACAGAGGATTGAGGGCAAGCCGTGCCGTTGCGCTGGGCATTGCCACAGAAGAGGACCTGAACAAATTACAGGAAATCGAAAGCGCAATTGCAGAGCTTCGCGCAGAATACGAAGCTTTGTAATTATCTGACTTCTGCAAGATTGGAATGCCCGTCGCGGTAGAAATACCGCCGGATCAACTCTTTTTCAACTATCGGCATAGAATCCGAAATAGTGTCTTGCAGAGGTTCGGCAAGTTCTACATCGTAATATCTGCCATTATAAAAAGCCTTTACGCCGATTGAAGGAGACACACAAAGCGTAAACTTTTTAAATGGCAGATTTACGCGGAACTTTTCGCCATGATAAACAAAGGTTCCGTTTGCTTTCGCTGTATGTTCCGACTTAACAGAAAACAGAAGTTCAACATCATCAATCTGTTTTCGGTGCCACCGTTTGACACTTTCGCGAGCTTCAACCGAAAACAAAGCGTTAAAGCGTGGCAGATATTCCCGCAAAAAATTGTTTGCTTTTTCAATCGTATCTATGCCGTAATACCTGAACAGATAAGGAAGCCGGCCTTGCAGCGTTTCCCATAATCTTTCTATTCTGCCTTTCGCTTGCGGAGACAGGGCAGCAATTGTTTTAACGTTCAATTCCTTGCACATTTTCTGCCATTGCGTCTGTCGTTTTTCATATCCTTGCAGCTGTTCTTCTATTGTTATTTTATTCAGGCTTTCTTTTGTAACAAAAAATATTTCGCTTCTGTCGGTGTACGCCGCTTCTGGAAAACCGCCGGTTAATTCGTAGGTTTGCCGGATGTTCTGTTGATAGCCCATTAAGCATTCGTTTTCCATCATATAAAGCGATGTTGCTTTGTGTGTTGCGTCGTCTATACATCCATGTATACAGGTATAATGGCCGTTCATAAACCAGTCATGCTTGCACCCGTCCAGCTGCACAAGTTCGCCTTCGTGCGGACGTTCCGGGCGCGGTAAATGCTTTTTCTTTTCTTTTACAGGCTTATGAGCTTTCGGCGACATCATCCCGGCACCGTCTAACATTGTGTAAATTGAAGTATAGGAAACGTTTATTTTGAAGTCACTTTTCAGGGTTTCTAAAAATATTTCAAACGGAGCATAAGGAAAATATTTTTTATACAAACCCACTATATATTTTTTGTCTTTTGCGCTAAACTTGCGGTTATGTGACGGCTTTCCCGTGTGCCCGTGGATAAAAGCCTTGTCACCTTTAAGCAGATAGCGTTTCTTTATTCTTGAAACGGACACGGTAGAAATTCCGATAAGTGCGGCACACTGTTTGTTTGTAATTTTACCGGCCACGAATTGAGGAATATATAAAGCTTTCTTCTGTCTCATTGCTTCATTCATACCGCAATAACTATCGGCAGACAAATTATTTTTCTTTACTTTTTAAAAAGTTCTTGACAATGTAATCAACTTGTTATAAAGTTAAAGGCAACAGAGCTACTAAGTTGTGTTCGGTTGCTTAGTCGCTTTGTTTTCTTAGCGACTAGCAAGTGAAGCAATCAAGAGACCCCAGGAAACCGAACATCCTGGGGTTTTTTGTTTTGCTTCACACAAGGAGAAAACACAATGCCTAAAAAGAAAGTTATTTACGCAGGCTTGCTTCACGACAGCTACACAGACGAAAACGGAAAAGAAATCAAATACACTGGCCAGATTGCCGGAATCTGGGAAACAAAAGAAAGCTTTTATGCCGTAGATTTTGACGGCTTTATGACCTTCCATCTTTCAAAAGAAGAATTCAAATCCAAAGTTACAGACGTAAAAACAGTGTTCAATTAAACGGCGTTGCCGCGAACAAATAAAAATTAGAAGGAGTTTAATTTAATGTCTACAAAAATTGAACTAGCCACCCTTAACGGTGGAATGGCCTTAGACATGTTCAACGAAGAGTTGAAAAAAGTAATGTCTAACATCGAAGACGAAAACACCAGCGCAACCCAGAAAAGAAAAGTTGTGCTGACTGTTGATTTTAAGCCTGACAATGAAAGAAAGCTGGGAGTTGCCACAATTTCGGTTAAGTCTCACCTTGCCCCTATCATTCCGCAAGGAAAAAGCGTTTATTTCGGATATGACGAAAACAACGAGTTTGCAGCGTTTGAAGACGACCCGAAACAGCTTGATGATGATTACCGCGAAGCAATGGGGGTAACTGCATGAAAAAAGTAAATCGCTTAGAAAAACACTACTTGTGGCATATCCGCCGGATAAACAAGCTTTTAGACCGCTTTCCGAAATGGAACCTTTCAAAAGACATTCCGAATCACGAAATGACCTATGAAGAGTTTAACAAGATTAAACAGCAGGTTTATGACGGCGGCGGAGAGGTTGAAAGCGAATACATCTTTTTGATGAATGCGCGTGAAGGTTTTGTTCAGAAGCTTGTTAGATTGCGGGGCGACAATGTGCAAAAAGTATCGTGTGTCGGTTAAGTACAAAAGCGGACCGCTTGCCGGAAAGTTTGTTGTTCAGGTTGTAAACGTAAGTTACAAAATCGCTTGCGAGCTGTACGACATCTGGACGCTGGAAGATTACGAGGTACTTATTATTCAAATGAATTGCAGAAAGCCTAACTTACAAAAGAAATGGCTTTATAAACCAAAGAAAAACAGGAGAAGACAAAATGAATTATGAAATGATCCAGAATAACATCGACGCTTCGACCCTTGCGGCAATCTATGCCACAACAGAAGAAGAAAGAAGACTTCATGCAGGCGATGTTCTTTACTGGAAGAACAAGAAAGAAGAATACATGAATACACACAATGTTAAGGGGGAATTACTTAATGTCTAATGATTTAAACAAAGTCGAGCTTATCGGGCGGCTTACCCGCGACGCTGACTTAAAATACACAACAACAGGAACTGCGATTGCTGGAATCTCACTTGCAAGCAACCGCAGTGTCAAAAAACAAGACAACTGGGAAACAGAAGTTTCATATTTTGACGCTTCTATTTACGGCAAATCTGCGGAAAATCTTAAACCTTATTTAACAAAAGGAAAAACTATTGCCATTGCGGGGCACCTGAAACAGGACCGCTGGGAAAAAGACGGACAGAAGTTTTCAAGAATTAAGATTGAAGTTGAAGAATTGCAGCTTCTGGGCGGGAACAGTTCGGAAAATCCGAACAGCTCAAACGGGGGAAACGGAGCGCAATTCAGTGCCATGCCACAAAATCAGGTTACACCACCACAGACCGCGCCGGCAACACCAGCGCCGGAACCATCGCTTTTTAATAACGATGATTTTCCAGAAGACATTCCATTTTAGGAGACAATCAAATGACATCACTTGCACAAACATTAAAGCAGTATTTCGATATTGCAATAGAAACAGACCCCGCATTAAAAGAAGTTTACGACGAAAAGAAGCTTGATGAATGCGGAAAATACATCAACAACCGCGTCCGCAAACTTGCCACAAATAATATGGCAATGGTTGAAAGTTCGGTTGTTTTCAAATGGGCGCGTGACTTTTTCTATGGAGACACAGAAGACGAAAACGCAAAGCCTGAAATTGACAAGGGTGCAGACAAGCGCATAAAAGACGAAATCGAAGTAGAAGCCCGTGACGCAACCGTTATAAAGCAGAAAAAGCCAAAGAAGCAGACTAAAGCCGAAGCGAACGGCTGGGAAATGTTTCAGGGAAGTTTGTTCGACGATTTACCACCAGAAGAACAGGGGGCGGACAAATGCGAATAGACAGTTATTCACACTACATCGAAAACTATTTCGGGGAACTGCGCCTTGTAGTTACTGCATATAATAAACGGCTGGACCAGTATTTTGACTTTTTCAGAGTTTACGAAAGCGGAAAAAAAGAGTGTCGAAACCTTTACTTGTCATGTTATGGCGGTTATTCAATCACCTATCCCGGAGCTTACGCCCGTTCTTATTACGGCGAACGTGCAGACAATCACTACATAGAAGAAGACTGGGGCGAATGTACTATAAACCATGTCGGATATGAGCGAGTACATGAAAACCACATCGGAGATATTAACCTTATCTTGAAAAAATATCCTGACTTTGTTTATACGCTCAAAAAATGGTGCGGTGAACATTATTACATGACACGAGAACTGCCGGTTATTTTTGAAGCTTTGCAGGTGTGGAAAGAACACCCGGAAGCAGAATATTTGTTTGCGCTGCATTGCGACAATATCGCTTTTTCAAAAAGCTTCTGGAAACTTTCAGAAAAGAAACGTCGTGAAATTTCAAAATGGATTTTACAACACAAAACAAACGCCGGCGGTTATACCCTTAGGCAGATTCAGAACATTATCAAATACAAAATGACAATGGATGAATTCAGAGATTACGAAAACTTCAAAAGTGAATGTTATACAGCTGCAATGGGCGTTCCGGTTTATCGTTATTTTAAGCGCAAAGGTTATGTCGGCCATTCTATGTGGTCGATTTATTGCGACTATCGCAAAATGGCGAAATCTGCGGGGCATAACATCCGCCAGGAATACTGGGCTTTTCCATCTGATCTGTACAAAGCGCATGCAAAAGTATTAAGAGAGTGCAATGCCATTGAAGAAGCACGCAAGCTTGCAGAGAAAAAGCGACTTGCAGCACTTGAAAAGAACATGTTTGAAAACCTGAAAAAAGCTTGCGAAGTTTTGCAGAGTTTCGGCGGTGTTCACGGCGGATATGAAATCATATTTACCGACAACATGCAGGAATGGGAAAAACAGGCAAAAGCTTTACATCAATGTATTGTTCGATGTTCCTATTACAAAAAAATGGCGAACCAGGAAGAAATTCTTGTTTTCATTCAGAAAGACGGAATCCCGGTTGCAACCGCAGAGCTTTTCGAAAAGAACAGAATCGGGCAGTTTTACGCCGACGAACATTCAGGAACGCCGGAAGGTTCAAAACCATCAGAAGAAGTACAGCACGTATTTACAACATGGCTTAGAGACAAGCCGGATTTATTAAAGCATGTGAAAAAGCATGTAAAACTTGCAGAGGTGGCATAATGGAAGGTTTAGAAATCATATCAACAGAAGAAGAAACGACAACCGCCCCGGAAGTTGTGCAGAATCCGAAAGAACTTGCCCTTTCCTACTTAAAATCTATGGGCTTAAACATCCCGGAGCAGTTCCAGACACAGTTTATTGAAATTGCTGCCGCCATGAAATTAAACCCTTTCTTAAACGAAATACACGCTATTTCGTACAACACGAAGGAAGGCCCGGTTTTTAAGTGCGTTACAGGTTACATGGTATACATCAAACGTGCCGAACGTTCGGGAAAGCTCAACGGCTGGGAAATATCATCGCAGAATGTCGGCGGGCAGATGGTTTCAACAGTAACTATTTACCGCAAAGACTGGGAAAAACCCTTTCGGCATTCAGTGCGTTTCAATGAGGTTGCACAGTATACGCCGGACGGGCAGTTGTCGAGACTATGGCGCAAAATGCCCGCTTTTATGTGTGAAAAAGCGTGTATTTCGCAGGGCTTCCGCTTGTGCTTTCCTGACGAGCTGGCCGGAATGCCTTATACAAAAGAAGAAATGCCGGAAGGCGTAATGCTTGGCGCGGTTCAACCTGAAAAGCAGATAGAAGCCCCGGAAGTGCCGGAACAAAAAGCACTTCCAATGCAGACGCCGGAAGGGGCAACACCTGAACAACTGGGAATGCAGAAAGCTTCACAGCTGACACCGCCGCCGCTGGACCTGAAAGGCGGAGCGAGCACACCCGAAGAGATAGCAGAAATTAAAAACTTGCTATCTGCAAAAAGCCCGGATGGTGCACCGCTTTTCACGCTGGATGAAAAGAAAGCTTACGGGGCTACACGTATAGAACAATACACCGCGCCGGAGCTTATCGCAGTTATAAAAGCAGAGCTTTCAAGGAGACTTGCGCAATATGAGCAAATACCACAGTCGCAAAGTGCGAATTGAAAACATTGTGTTTGATAGCCAGAAGGAAGCACAGCGCTATTGTGAATTAAAACTTCTTGAAAAGAAGGGCGAAATTTCACAGCTGCAAAGGCAGGTTCCTTTCGAGCTTATCCCGGCGGAAATCGGCGCGGACAAAAAGAAGCTTAGATCAATTGTTTACCTTGCTGATTTTGTCTACCTGACAGAAAAGAACGGAGTGCCACAAAAGCACATTGAGGATGTAAAAGGCGTAAAGACAGCAGTTTACAGACTTAAAAAACGGCTTATGTGGCATTTATACAACATCACAATTGAAGAGGTGTAAAACTATGAACGAAATAGCAAATCTTAGCCCAGCACTGGGCGCGGTTAATAAAATGTCTACTAAAGAAGTGGCCGACATCCTGGGTGTAGATGTAAAGACTGTACAGCGTGCCGCCTTATCGCTCGACATGGATGTCGAACGAAGCGGAAGCAGTCACACAATGTTATTTGATGAAGCGCAGGTTACAGCGATTAAGCTTGAAATCGAAAACCATAGCAAGGTTAACGCACTGACACCGAAAACAAATCTGGAAAAGCAGTTGATCATCCAGCAGGCAATGCAGATTCAGGCGGAAATGATAGCAGAATTACAAAACAAAGTTTCAAAGCTCGAACCGGCTGCGAATTTCGCTTATCAGTTATGCAGTTCAAAAGACACTATCGAAATCGGCGAATGCGCAAAGGTATTAAATAAAAACATCGGCCGCAATCGTCTTTTCGAGTTCCTGCGCACAAACAATGTTCTGCAAAGCAATAACATTCCATACCAGAAGTACATCGACGCAGGATATTTCAGAGTAATAGAAAGCAAGTATGTAACACCGAACGGCGAAACAAAGATAAGTTTAAAAACCGTTGTTTTTCAAAAGGGCGTTGCATATATAAACAAGCTGCTTTCTAAGGCGGTAGAAAATGCGTGAATCCTTTGTTATCCATGCGGAATATATAGAAGACTTACCCGAAGAGCTCAAAGGCACTTTCCTGCGTTATATCTATGAATATGGAATAAACGAAATCGAACCGGAGCTTTCGGGGCTTGAACTTACCGTGTGGCTTAAAATCAAGCGTCGAATCGACGACGACGTAGAAGCTTACGAAAGAAAGATTGCAAACCTTAAACAGAACAGAAACCGAACGGCAACCGGCACAAAAACCGCGCCAACTACCGAAACCCGAACGGACACCGAACGACAACCGAACGACAACCGAACGACAACCGACGAAAAAACAGAAAACACCGCCGGAGACCGTGCGGACAGTGTATCTGTTAATGATTCTGTTAATGTATCTGTTAATGTTCCTGATAGTGTTAATGTCGCAGAAGCGAAACCGGCAGAGCCGGCCCGCGCCACCGATACCACAAAGAAAAGGTTTGTAAAACCAAAGCTTGAAGATATACGCGACTTCTGCTTAGAAAAAAATATAAACATCGACGTAGACCGTTTCTTTAATTATTACGAATCGAAAGGCTGGAAAGTAGGCGTTTCACCGATGAAAGACTGGAAAGCCGCTGTTCGCAACTGGGCCAAAAACGACACAATCTACCAGCGCCCCGGAACTACGCGAATTTCAAGCGACACAGAATTATTAAAAAACTATACACCGCCACAGACACAAACGGATGTTATGGCAAATCTTGCAGAAATACAGGGGGAAAGTACAAATGCAGAACTGGAAGCAGAAGACACAATCATTTTCTAAGCCGTTTTCATTCTCTTTTCTTGACAGCATAGAGCCGGAAGAGCTCGAACGCCGTGACGAAGAAATACGCCGAGCCGAAGAAAGAGAAATAAAACAGCAGCGCGACAACGCGTTTTTCGGGTGCGGAATCAACGAAGACTGCCAGAACAACACCTTCAAAAACTACCAGGCAATCACAGACGAGCAGAAAAAAGCACTTTCGGCCGTGTGGGATTTTACAAAAAAGGTTTGCGCCGGCGAATACTGCGCACTTGTGCTTTTTGGAAATCCTGGCGCGGGGAAAACACATCTTGTTACAGCTTGCCTTAACGTCGCTTTGCATTCCGTAAAGAAAAGCTGGGAAACAGGCTGGACGGAATATTATTCGGGCCGTTACGTTCTTTCACGCACTATTAGTTCACGCCTCATGGAAACCGTGTCTTTTAAGTGCAAAGAAACCTACGACGAGGTAATAAACGATTATTCAAATAGCGACCTGCTGGTTATTGATGAAGTCGGACGCGATCCGCTTTCAACCGCCGGCGAAAGTTCAGGGCTGTTTGCAATAACCGACAAGCGCAAAAGCAAAGGCAAGGCAATTGCATTTTGTACAAACGGCAACTTTGACGAGTTTTCAAGAATTCTGGGTTCGGCTGCTATGTCTAGGATTCTGCAAAACGCAATAGTTGTAGATATGACAAAAATTCCCGACTGGCGATTGTCTCACCGGGCTTGATATGGGGTGCGGTAAAAAATGCTATTCACTTGCCGAAGCTGGGCGGGTTCTGAACCTTGCGCGAAAGAACAGAAGCCGTTCTACATTCCACAGAGACAAGCGCCCTATACGGCGCTACTGGTGCAAAGAATGCAATTCATACCATGTGACAAGCAAGTTCAAAAAAAGCGAAAAAAAACGGCGCGGACCATTAAAACAATATTAGAGCTTCCGCACTGGGAAGAACCGAAAGACGACAACGAAAGGTTGCTGACACTGCAATATAACTTTCTTGTTAAAGGCGACCAGAGCGCATGGCTTGAATTGTGGCAGCTTACAGAAAACGTTGCGGGGCGTATGCTCGGCAACATGTGCCGGAAAAGAAAACTTGCCTTCACGCGTGAAGAGTGGGAAGACAAACGCGCCGATACGGTTTTATACATCCTGAGACGATACAGGACGCGCAAGGACTACTGGATTGAAGCAGATTATCCGCTTCAAATCTGGTATGCCGTCAAACATGTATTAGACCATGTAAACAAGCGTGACGAGATTGTGGACTATGTTTCCGGGGCGGAACTGGACGCAATTATAGAAAGTCAAAACGAAGAGGTTTGAAAAATGCTGAGATACTGCAAAACGTGTAAAAAGGAAACTGAATGGAAGGAAGGGTTTTTGCTGAACTTACATATTGATTATTGCACAATCTGTAAGACAGCAGAAGGAAATCTTAACAGCCCGAAGAATAAAACGCCGGCAGAAGTTCAGGAAGACGAGCCGGCCGACTATTACGACGGCGACGAATACAGCGAGGGGCTATGACAAAAGGCGAACTTTTAAAAGAGCTTGAAGGCTTAGACAACGACGCTGTTATTTACGTTACGGGATGTACGGAAACAAACGAATATTTCCACATTCGCGGAGTAACGGACAAAGTGACCGGCGCGGACGTGCAGAACGAAATAACGCTTTTGTGTGAATAGGAGCGCGAAAAGTGAAAGTTTATATTAGCGGAAAAATTACAGGCGACGCAGATTATAAAAAGAAGTTTGCGAACGCGGAAGAAATGGCGCGGGCCGTAGGGTTTGAAGTTTTCAACCCTGCAAAGGTTCCAGACGAGGGCAAGCCGTGGGAATGGTACATGAAGCGGGATATAAAAGAGCTTATGGACTGCGACGCAATCTTGCTTTTGAAAGGCTGGAAAGAATCCAGAGGGGCGCGGCTTGAAGCTTACATTGCAAGCCAGCTTAAAATAAAGATTTATGAGGAGAAATAGAACTATGAAAATTAAAACAACTTATTCTGTAAAAGACTATGAAAAATTGTGGAAAGACGGCGTTTACGACACTTTATGCGAGGGCGACAAAATCAAAATGAATTTTGAATTGCCAGGAAAAGAAGGTTTATACCCTGCCGTAAAATGCGAAAAGGAAAGCGCAACACTTATCCAGAAGAAAGACGGCAATTTATTGTTTGTCATGGATAGAGTAATTTTCAACGGCGCGGTTGATACAAAAGAATGCAAGGTTTATGCAAAAACAGAGCTTGCGCAGTATTTAGAAAATGAAGTAAAAGAAGCCTTAAATAGTGCGCTGGGTGTACTTGGAAAAATAACAGAAGTTCGCCTGCTTTCTGTCGGAGAGGTTTTCGGGGCTTCTGAGTTTTCAGAATTTGCAAATTGCGAAGATAAACAGCTTAAATATTTTAAGAAAGGAAATCACAGAATCGCTTTCGATAAAGACGAAGACTATTCGCGCTGGTGGTGGCTTTCTACGCCGGTTAACTTTGATTCTGCGAACTTCTGCCGCTGCAGCGGCCGCGGGGATGCCGGCAGCTTTTCGGCTTCCTATAGCGGCACCGGGGTTCGTTTCGCTTTCCTGATCCAGTATCTGTAAATAAGCCGGGCTTGAACCGGCGTTTTACAGAATGAAATAAAAATGACTATTACTTATAGAAAGGAGTAATAGTCATGGATAAAGCACAGGCATTGTACCTGACAATTGAAGCAGTAGTTTTCGTTCTTCCGATTGCCTGCTTAATCTGGAAAGCCGGAAAGCAGGCCCAGAAAATCGAAGAACACGAAAAAAGAATAATTGAGCTCGAAAAGAACAATTCAGAGATCAATGAAGTAAAAGTTGATATTGCAGAAATTAAAACTGCAATTATGTATATAAAGGAGCGTATCGCATGAAATACCCGCAGGACTTAGCCGACAGCATAGCAAACCGCTGTTCTATGATAGGAAAAGCTGCTTGCCTTGCTTTTACTTATATGTGGTGCGTTCACTTGGACCCGGAAAACGGGGAAGCTATAAAAATCGTTTCAGACAATATGCGTCGCGGTAACATTACCGACGAATGTAAAGTTCTTGCAGAACCTTTCCTTGAATCTTTGACAGGCAATAAATACATCGTAGAAAAGCGCAAAATCAAGAGCCTCGACGAGCTCGCAGATATAGAACGCTGCGCAGTTCTTTTTTCACTTACAAGTGAAGAACAGGGGCACTGGGTGGGCGTTGAATACGGAAAAGTTAAGTTCAATTCAAAGCTTCATTCTAACTGCCTGACAAACGGGCACCCGGTAACTGCAAGAATTATAAAACTTGTAAAGGCGGCTTAATATGGATGAACAGACAGAAGAAAAAAAAGAAAACGGACTGAAAGCAAAAACAGTTTCTTTATTTGCAAAGATTGTAGCAGGTTTAATTCTGCTGGTGGGTGCCGTTCTGAAATGGACCGGAGTTTTCACAAACTGCGAAATTTCGGAACTTTGCACAGTGGCCGGAACTTTTGCAGCTTTGTTTGTGACAATCGACGCAAACATTGCACTTGATAAGTTTAAGAAGGTAACAAGTGATTAAGATTCTAGGAATTATAATTACCGTTCTTGTATGTGTCATTATGGCTTTTCTTGCTATTGGTTCTTGTTATCTTGTGGCTGAAAACAAAAAACTGAAAAAGGACAACCAGAAGAAAGAAGAGGAAATAAAACAGAATGAACACCAACACAAAATCAATAACGAAGCAAAAGAAAGCTTTGAAACTGGTAATAGTAGCGCTGACTTTGACGCTACTATTAACGTCTTGTCAAACCTTAAAAAAACAAAAAAGTGAGGCCCCGGAATTCCCGCAGCCTTACGACACAGAAGGGAATCTGATTGTCACTTATGATGTGACTACAGATAAAGTCTCAATGCCTTTGTGGTATTGGAAAAAAATCGTGCGTTACGCTGTTGACGTACAAGGAGTAGAAGAAGAATGAAAAAACGAATTCTTTTGATTATCGGTTTAATTGTAATGATTGCCGGTGTTATCGTGTCGAACTTTGCAAAGTTCCCACTTGCTGATGTTCTGGGCTATGCCGTAACAATGTTCGGCGCTGGGCTTGCTGTTGCTGGCATGTATGAGAAGCGCGACCCGTCTGTTAAGACTTGGGTTGTCTGGCTTGGAATTATTCTTGTCGGGCTTGGCGCCTTTATTCTTGGCTTTGCAGGCGTTGCAGAAGATACCGTAAAAACAATTATTACTGCCGTCTTCGGGCTTGTAGTTATTATAGTCGGGCTTATTGTTCCGGTTGTCGTGCCTAAGAAGGCGCTTAAATGATATTAAAGCTTTGCGGCTGGCCCGGATGTAATAAGCTTGCAATAATTGATCCATATTATTGCCCCGAACACCGCGCCGCCGCTGACAAAAGAGCGAAAGAGAACGCATTTAAAAGCGCTACAAGGTACGCTGATTATAGCAACCCAGAATGGCGCAAACTGCGTTCTAAAATGCTTTCAATTCATAAGTGTTGCGCTCGGTGCGGCGCTTCTGGTGTAAAACTGCATGTACATCATATAGAACCGGTAAGACAAAACCCTTCCCGCTTTCTTGATGAAACAAACTTAATAGTTTTATGCGAGAGCTGCCACGCCGCCGAAACGCAGCGCGAAATAAACAGCAGGCACGCTTGACCGGTAGGGGGTGTTTTTGATTTTCGCGAAGGCGGTTTTCAC
>Ga0326512_10000553_pt1 | contig 32971 bp, 54 predicted proteins | sample 1_2617_0518_D_FD_203652 | JGI IMG/M metagenome (GOLD analysis project Ga0326512, IMG submission 203652) | Bovine rumen microbial communities from UC Davis, California, United States - 1_2617_0518 | ecosystem: Host-associated > Mammals > Digestive system > Stomach > Rumen | place: USA... | reverse complement strand
TACGAGGACGGTCACAGGCGCACGGTGAACGTAACTGCGGACAGCGTGGTGGCTGTCATGAAGGATATAGCGAGGGCGATGTTATGACAGACCTGAGCTACATCATCGAAAGTGCAGACGTGCGTATCCCCAACGCCTGCCCCGAACTGCCCGACATGGAGTTTGAACCTGTAACGGCGGTGAAAACGGCTGTCTGCGAGCGTTGCGGTGACGTGTATGAAATACACAGCGGAAGACCGACAGCTTACTGCAAGGCGTGCAGGTATCTGATACGGCTTGAAAAGAGCAATGAAAGATACGAAAAGAAAAAGCGCATGAAGTACCGCAAGCCCGAAGTTCTGACCTGCGAACGCATCAATAGCGTGTGCCGACAGGCTCAGATCGAGGGGACAAGCTATGGGAAGATCATGAGTAAAAAGAGGTAAATATGTTTCAAAATTGCAAATTTTGTGGTAAGAAAATCAGTACTACCAGTTTTTTAAGTAAAAATGATTACAGCTGCGGCGAATGTTCTTCATATTGTATGACTAAGTGCCCGACTGCAAGTTCCACAAGTGCAAGCTGGCACAAAGATCCGTGTGTATCGTGCGAACATAACCCGTATAAGATTCAGCACGTTTGGGACGGAAGGAAGTGGAAAAAATGTTAGACATTGCAGGATTTCATAATTATCTTGTCGAGGAAGAATTGTCAAGCAACACGATTGATTCCTATATGTACGGAATCAAACTGTATGAAAAAATGTTTGGTGAGATCACCAAGCAGAATGTGATCGGCTTCAAGTCCTGGTTAAACGAGCGATTCAAGCCAAAAACAGTGAATATCCGGCTTTCGGCGATTCGCAAATATTGCGAATACAAAGAGATCGTTTTGAAGATCAAGGAGGTTAAAGAGCCAAAAAAGACACACATTGACAATATCATCTCTGACGAGCAAGTCAAAAAGCTTTGTGAAGGGCTTAGAACAGACGGGGACGAGCGCCGTTTAGTATGGGTGTTGATGCTGTCCAAGACCGGCATGAGAATTTCCGAAGCACTGAAAGTCAAGAAAAAAGACGTCCTTAGTGGCAGTGTAGCAATGCACACTAAGGCGCATATGCGTGAAATATATTTTCCAAAATCCCTGATTGATGAGATCGGTCCGTTTCTTGAAAAACTGAGTGATGATGACTATGTGATATGTACAAAGCAAGGGAAACAGACCACAAGCCGAACCGTTTCCGGATTTCTGCGAAGAAGTGCATACAAATACGGAATCCCCGTTGAAGTAATGCACCCTCACGCCTTCCGTCATTATTTTGCTATGGAGTTTATCAAGAGAAAAAATGACATAGCACTTTTAGCTGACTTGCTCGGACACGGAAGCGTGAATGTTACGCAGATCTATTTAAGGCAATCGCAGGAACAGCAAAAGGCAGTTGTTGACAGCGTTGTTAATTGGTAAAAAGGAGTGGTTAAAAATGTTAAAAATCGAGGTAAAAAACAGGGGTGTGAAAATCACTTCGGCAGGCAGTACGCACGAAATGATAAATGAGATGACGTGGGCAGTTGCAGCGTTTTTTCGCAACATTGATCTGAGACGCCGTGACGGAGTAACAAAGGTCACGGACGAAGAAGCGATAGTGGAATTCGGGCAGAATCTGATACTAAACGCCAAGACATTAGCCGAGGAGATGAAAAACATATGAAAAGCGAAGTAAAAGTGGTGCTGTTTTGCATTGCTTTTCTCACGGACTATGCGCTGTGTCTTGCAAATGGGCGTATTGATATGCTCTTAATATCGCTTGCTTTTTTTATCATCATTCTGGCGGCATCGGCTAAGCTGGAAAAGGTCGAAAAGCGCCTGAAACGCTACAAGGACGATGCCGACCGCAGGGGTCGAGAGGAAATGGCAAGCAAAAACGAAAGCGTTGAAGAAACGCAGGAAGCACCCGTTATCGTTATAACAAGGGGGAGGGCTTCATGAATAATGCAAAAAAAAATGAGCCTGTCCGTGTTGGCACACGGACAAGCCCGAGAAAAAGGATAAATATTGATATGGATAATTATACACTAAAAAACGAATTATGTCAAGCAGGTGCGGAGGTGGAAGATATATGAAACTGACCGAAATATCAACAGTCGGTATGTCGCACGAAGACTGGCTCATGCACCGAAAGAACGCTATCGGCGGTACGGACGCTTGTTGATGGAACACATGAATGTTTCATGAAGAAATAAAAAAGTCAAGAGGTGTAAAAATATGAAACTCTACGAACTAAGCACAGCATTCGCTGAACTGTTCGACAGGCTCGATGATTTTGAGGGCGATGAGAACGGTGAAGCGGCGTGGTTCGACACGCTGGATATGCTGGAAACGGACTTCTCCGACAAGGCGGAGAACATCGCCGCCTATATCAAACAGCTGAACGCAGAAGCGGCGATTCTGAAAGAGCAGGAACGCAGCTTTGCGGAGCGCCGCAGAGCTAAGGAACACCACGCCGAACGCCTGAAAGCGTATCTTCTCAGGGAAATGCAGGCAGTGAACCTGTCGAAAATCGACCGACCAATGGCAAGGATAAGCCTCAGGAACAACGCAGAAACGCCGCATTTCTCGGACGAACAGGCGTTTGTGAACTGGGCGCAGAACAACGCTGACGAATTGCTCAGGTACAAGCCCCCCGAGATCGACAAGACGGCGGTCAAAAAGTACTTGCAAGCAGGACATGAGATAGACGGCGTGACCCTTGAACGGTCACAGTCAGTCATAATAAAGTGAGGTGAGGGAAGTGGACACAAAGCACGAAATAAGTTATCCTGACGGCATTTTCAAGCATCATGGCGCAGAACTTCACCGCTTCAAAAACTCCGCAGGTGTGGAATATTCAGCGATATACCGTGGCGATTTCGAGGAAATGTCATGCGAACGCCGTGACGAGAAAGCCATGATAACAGCTTTCAGGAAAAGACTGTTTTACGAGATGACGGGAAGGGAGTGGATATAATGGCAGAGCTGGTTTTGATCTACGGAAAATCCGGCAGTGGCAAAAGCAGAAGTCTGAAAAATTTTGCTGAAGATGAGGTCTTCCTGATAAATGTTGAAGGAAAGCGCCTGCCGTTTAAGAAAAAATTCACGTATCAGATAACAACTGACAATTACAACGTGATAGCGCAGAAACTGACCGGAATGGCTCAGAAAACAAGTATCAAGACAGTTGTTATTGATGATGCAGGCTATCTCCTTACCAACAACTTCATGAGAGGACATTCGGAAGGACGAAAAGGCAGTCAGGTCTATGACTTGTACAATGACCTTGCGGACAACTTCTGGGGACTGTTTAAATTTATCAAAAACAATCTCCCAAATGACATTGTTGTGTACGTTATAATGCACGAAGACACAGGCGACAACGGCATGACAAAATTCAAAACTATCGGCAAACTGTTAGACGACAAAGTTTGCTTAGAGGGCATGGTAACGATATGTCTGCGCTGTATGTCTGTTGACGGCAAGCATTTTTTTAGGACGGTCACTGACGGTCTTGACATCACTAAATCTCCCGAAGAGATGTTTGATAAAGACGAGATCGACAACGACCTCAAAGCCGTTGATGAAACTATTAGAAAATACTATGAACTGTAAAGGAGTTATAAAAATATGAAACAGATAGATTTGACAAACGTTGAAGCAACTCAGGGCGGCGACTATGCACGTCCGCAGGCAGGCGGCTATATCATTCAGATAAAGGCAGTGCTTGACGTTCCCGAAAAGGAATACCTCAAGATCAGCTATGACATAGCAGACGGCGAGTTCAAGGGGTATTACACCGATATGTGGCAGCGCACAGGCTACGATCTCCCCAGCTTTTTCAAGTCCTACAAGGACAAGGCACTGGGCTATTTCAAGGCGTTCATCGATGCAGCGGAAGGCTCAAATCGCTATAAGTGGAACAATGACGAGCGTTCGCTTGTGAATCTTTTTGTCGGAACTGTTCTGCGTGAGGAAGAATACCGCAGTCGTGACGGCGAGATAAAGACGATACTCAAGCCCGATGTATTTCTTACCGTATCCGACATAAGAAACGGCAAGTTTGAAGTCAGACCCTGCAAGCGGCTCACAAACGCACCTGCAAGCCCTCAGAGTGGCTTTAACGGCATGGGTACGGTAAACTATACCCCTCAGACTGCAAGCCCTCAGACGGGCGCACAGACCCCTTCACAGACGTTTGTTGATATGGACGTTTACAACGACGGCGGCGTGCCGTTCTGAAGAAAGTGAGGGGGGCGGCGCATGAAAAAAAACAAAGCCGACCTCGAAGACGGCTACACACGAATCGCAAACAGCCTGCTGGAACAGCTTATAAATTATCCGTTCACGATGCGAGAATACAGAGTGATGCTTTTTATCATTCGGCAGACCTACGGTTACAACCGAAAAGCACACGAAATGTCTTACAGCTTTATTGCAGACGGTACGGGAATAAGCCGCAATAAGGTGATTGAAATAATCAAAGACCTCGAAAAAAAATATATCGTGAAAAGAACACCTCAGAGCGGAAGAAAACCGCAGGAATTGCAAGTAAATTCAAAGCTTTCAGAGTGGAACTGTACCCCAAAAGAGAGTACCCCAAAAAAGGGTACCCCAAAAAGGGGTACAGAACTGTACCCCAAAATGGGTGTGGAACTGTACCCCAAAATGGGGTACCAAATAAATACAGATAAAGAAATACAGATAAAAGAAAGACAGTGTTGCGGCAGCTCCACTGCCGCCGCACAGCCCTTTGAAATTTTCGAGCGTTTGTGGAATGAATGGGAATATTCAAGGCTGGGTAAAGAACACATAAGCCGAAAGCAGAGAGCAGAGATAGAAAACATAGGTTATCTTCGTATGAGTGATGCTCGCTGGCGTTATGAATTAGAACACCGTTCAAAGACCACACAAAACAATCAGCCTCTTTCGGCTCGCACTTGGTTCTCGGAAGCGTACAAGTATTATCTTCCGACCGTTGACGAAAACGGCTTCTGGACTGACAGCGAGGGCAAGGAATACAAACACATAAACGGGAAGGATGTGCTTATTGAGTGAGATATGATGCACAGGCGGTCTCGCAGGCGGTCAGACTGCTTCACGGCAATTCGCTGTATGAGATACGCTGTATTATCGGCAAAAAGATATTTTCGGGCTACTTCACCCAAACGGACAAGCTATTTTACGAACTTGACAAGATACCCGAAAACGGCAATGTGTATATAACTTTGCAGAACGTGCAGAGCGACTGCTACAACCGTGAACAGCGTGACAGGCTGGTACTCGCACCAAAAGCTACTACCAAAGACAGCGAGATCACCGACTACTGCACGATGCTTATCGACTTAGACCCTGTTCGCCTCAGCAATATCGGTTCAACGGATACCCAGCTGGAAGCGGCGCACAGCAAGGCACTGTCGATATATGCGTATCTCGGTACACTGGGATTCAAAAAGCCCCTTGTTGCCATGAGCGGCAACGGCTGGCATCTGCTTTATCGGGTAAGCCTTAAAAACACACACGACAATGTTCAACTTGTAAAAGACTGTCTCGGCGCACTTGACAGGCAGTTTTCGGACGATGCGGTGAAGGTTGATACAACAGTCTTCAACCCTGCACGCATATGCAAGCTGTACGGCACTTTTGCAAAGAAAGGCGCAGACACTCCCGAAACGCCTTACCGACAAGCTCGGATCGTCAATACCGATAAAGTCCCCGGCTGGGCGGACGAGATTACCCCCCGTGACATTCTTCAAAAGCTTGCCGATACCGCACCGAAACAGCAGGCACAGCCGTCTGCCGTGAGCGATTCACCTTTTGACATTGACGAATGGCTGAAACGTTTCAATGTCCCCGTGAAAGAGGTCGTGAACGCAAACGGCGGCACACGGTATATTCTGGAACACTGCCCCTTTGACCCGAACCACAAGGGCAAAGATGCGGCTGTGTTCAGGCAGGCAGACGGGACACTGGGCTTCAAGTGCTTTCATGATTCCTGTTCAGGCAAGGGCTGGAAGGACTTTCGCCTGCACTTCGAGCCAAACGCCTACGAACGCCCCGAACCCGACACGAGCCTTAAACCTAACCACATGAGCGCACAGCCGCCGCCGCAGGGCATATGGGAAAAAGCCTGCAATCTGTCAGTCAGCGCACACAACGATGAACCGAAATTCTACACCCTCAGCGATATTCTTGCGCTCCCTAAAACCAACGAGGAATACATTCCCACAGGCATAGACGGTCTTGACAAGATGTTAGGCGGTCTAAAAAAGACACTTGTAACGTGTGTAAGCGGTCTGCGTGGTTCGGGCAAGTCGTCGGTGCTGTCTCAGATACTGCTTCACGCTTCACTGTATGCAGGCGCACGCTGTCTCATGTTCTCAGGCGAGCTTACCGAACGCACCGCCGCCGACTGGTTATTCCGTCAGGCGGTGGGTACATCGGACAACTTGCTGAAAATGTCGAAATTTGAAGCAAAGTATTATGTTTCGGATGAAAACAAGAAGATCATAGCCGACACACTTTCCGACAAGCTGTTTATCTACAACAACAACTACGGAAACAACTACAATTCGGTTCTTTCCGAAATGGGAAAGATCCACGATGAAAAGCAGGTTGATTTGATACTGCTGGACAATCTCATGAGCCTTGACATTCGGGAAGCGGCAAGAAATGACAAGTATGAAGCACAGAGCCGCTTCGTTGAACAGCTTGAAATGTTCGCAAAGCTGACCAATACGCATATAATTTTTGTCGCACACCCACGAAAGGCTCAGGGCTTTCTTCGCTTAGATGACATAAGCGGTTCAGGAGATATTGCCAACCGTGTTGACAATGCGCTAATAGTTCACAGATGCAACAACGACTTCAAACGCCTGTCAAGTCAGTGCTTCGGCTGGAAGCAGGATAATATCAATTATCAGTGTGACAATCTGATTGAAATATGCAAAGACCGTGAAAACGGCACACAAGACGAATTTGTCCGCCTGTTCTTCGACAGGGCAACAAAGCGCTTTGGAAACTCCGCAGGCGAGAAAACAGATTACTTCAACGGCAGATTAAACAAGCCGTTCTGACAGGAGGTTAAACACCAATGACATTCAAACTCACGATCCCGGGCGAACCCAAAGGCAAGGGTCGCCCACGATTCACACGGCAGGGTCATACCTTTACGCCGCAGGTAACGGCAAGCTATGAAAATCTTGTCAAAGTGCTGTTTTTGCAGGCATACCCCGATACACAGCCGATACCGCAGGGAACACCCTGCACCGCACGTCTGACTGCGTATTTCGCTATTCCTAAATCGGCAGGAAAAGCAAAGTCCGCAGACATGGAAAACGGCAGTATCAGACCCACGAAAAAGCCCGACACGGACAACATTGCAAAGATAGTCCTTGATGCACTTAACGGGCTTGCTTATCACGATGATTCGCAGGTGGTTGACCTGACCGTGATAAAAACTTACAGCCACGAACCGAGAGTTGAGGTGGAGATATGCGAAAATTAAAAGTCCTTGTAGCCTGCGAAGAATCACAGCGAGTATGCACCGAATTCAGACGGCTCGGTCATGAAGCGTACAGCTGTGATATACAAGAACCGTCAGGTGGTCATCCAGAGTGGCATATATGCGGTGATGTACTTGAAGTAATAAATCCAAGACATATCACCAAGAACGGAACTAATTGTCCGTTCATAACATTCGCAACTATGAACAATGAATATCATGCTTTTGCCGGAAAATGGGATATTATCATTGCACACCCGCCTTGCACTTACCTGTCGGCAGCAGGAGCAGTAAGACTTTTTGACAGCAATCACAATATAAAGGACAATGACAGATACAACAAAGGACTTGAAGCAAGAGCGTTTTTTAAAGCAATACTCTTTGCTGATTGTGAACACATTGCAATCGAAAATCCTGTGCCACTGAAAATATATGCTCTTCCGAAATACACGCAGATAATACAGCCATATTATTTCGGTGATGCCTGGCAGAAAAAAACGTGTCTTTGGCTGAAAAATTTGCCGTCGCTGACACCTACCGACATGGTAGAACCAAAAGGATATTGGATAGGCGCACACGGCAAAGACAAAGCACCTCATGGAATGATAAAGGGGTTCAGAGACCAGAAAACAAGGTCAAAGACTTTCCCAGGCATAGCCAAAGCTATGGCTGAGCAGTGGAGCGACTATCTGGAGGAATTATTATGCGACCCGAACAGATAAAGTCAAACTTAAACAGACCCGTCCACTTCACCAACCCACGTCTGTACATCGAGAACGCCGAGTATATCCTCACGGGTGCGATTTTCCGCAAAGGGGAAAAAGGGTTCTTCTACCAGGCAGAGCTGACCGACAGGAAATGCAAAAACAGCGTGATGATAGTCGGGCTGGACGAGATAGAGGAGGTAAAAGCAGATGCGTGAGATACTTTTTAGAGGTCAAACAAGACGTAAAGGCGAAAAAGTCAGAATGGACGGAACGCCTGTTGAAAGCAACTGGGTATATGGTGGTGTACTCCAGGGAACTGGTGACCATAGCATTATATATCAGACAAAGCCTGACATTGAGAAAAAAGTTGTTTATACTGATACTCTCGGACAGTTCACAGGACTGACCGACAAAAACGGGACGAAAATATTTGAAGGAGATATTCTTCAAGGCGATGAATACCCTTATTGTTCTGATGGCAATTATAACTACTATGCAGAAGTCGTATGTTTTGATGACGGTTGCTGTGGCTTTGGTTTATGTACCCATAAAAATCCAAAGTCGGCTGTGCGTGGCATAAGTGATGGCTACTGCGAATGGTTTGAGAACTTCGATAGCAATAATTGGTCAGTCATCGGCAACATACACGATAACCCCGAATTGCTCGAATTAGGAAAGGAGAACACATGAAAGCACTCCCTGCATCACGCATGAAGAAACTCGCAAAACAGGCAGTCGCCGCAGAAGTCGGGGAACTTGACGAACTGAAACGCAAGTGGCAGGACGAGATACAGACCGACATCGCACGTCAGCTGACAGCGGCGGTGCTTTACTCGCTGAATGTCCGTTACGGCTGGGGCAGGGTCAGGCTCAGGCGCTTTCTGGATGAACTCGACAGCACGTTCAGCGACATGGACGGCGTGGGTATCGTTTCGCCGTTCGACTGCGATGACCTGATAGAGCGCATAAAGCAGGATCACGGCATTGACCTTGTGAAAGAAATACAGTGTCAGTCCTGCACGATGCGTAAGCATACACGCTAAGGCTATCAGCAAGCCCTGTAAGGCGTTTGACGGCATTCAGGCGTTAAGTTATACCCCTAAACCACCAAACGCCAAATAGGGGCAATTTCAAACGATTTCGGAAAGGTAGGTCAAAAATGACTATTGACGAGATAAAAAAACAACTTCGTGAACTACTGGACGACCGCAGAAGTTTCCTCACGGGCGATAAGGATCATGACGAGATATATCTCAAAGACATTAAAGCACTTGGAATTGTGCTTAACGGTCTTGACTATCACAAGGCGCTGAAAAGGAGTTTCAAGAACCTTGTTCAGCAGCTTGCAAACGAGCAGCGGACGACAGTGACAGAGTGTTGTCCGCATTGCGACACGGAGGTAACTGTGAAGTGGCTTCCCTCTGAGGACGGTCACAGCATATATTGCCCGAAATGCGGTACACGTATCATGCTGTGCTCCGAATGTCCTGCAATAGACGAGGATTTTACGTGCGATTGGACAGAAGATAAAATTCCCTGCTGTGCGTGGGATTACATAGAGGGCAAGGAAAATGGCTGAACTAAAATTCGATATGCAGCGCCTTGCCGCTGACGTGATGGAAAAGGTACTGGATGAAATTGAGTATAAAGGCAGAACGCTTCGTGACTGGATAGACGGCATTGCAAGCGGCGAGTATGTGCAGGCGAAGTCGGGCAGGTGGGAGCTTGTCTTTTTGTGGGACGTAAGCGGAAATCTCCCACGCTGCACACACTGTAACTCGTATTTTGCAAGCATCTCACAGTTTGGACGTGTATTCGAGTATTGCCCCAACTGCGGCGTTAAAACCAGATTACCGAAAGAGGAGGATATCAACGATGACTGACATTGAAACCGCCTATAGTCAGATATGGCGCAGGTACGACAGCGCCAACGTTGCGGAAATACGCTATAATGCAAGGAGTGAAGAAAATGAATAAATATCCATATATTCCAAGGGAATACTATCCCGCAGTAATGTTTGCCTGCAAAATGGTGAGAGAGTCGGGCTACAAAAACAAGGCGATCAGAACAGCCGCACGGTACTACGGTGTAGACGAAGATGAAGTGAGAAAGCACTTTGAAGCGAGAACCGCCGCAGGGGCAAGAGGAAAAGGCAACACGGGCAAAAAATATAAGTATTTCGTCGTCGGCACGTACTACGGTAGTGACGCAGAGGGAATGGACACCCTGTCACGCATCGAGGTAGTCAAAGGCATATCAAAAAATACGGTTGAGAACCGCTTTGCAGAGAGTGATCTGGATTTCGACCGAAGCAATGACTATGGCGGTTCGTATGTGCCTTACAGATTTCACACGGTTATAGGTGAATATGAAACAAAAGAAGAGGCTGAAAAAGCAGCTAAAGCCCACAAAGGAGGATAACGATGATAATACATGATGAAGCCTGCAAGAAAATACTCGAGCACTACGGCGTACAGCACCAGAAGATAAAGCTTATCGAAGAGATGGGCGAACTTATCCAGGCAATAGCCAAGTCCCCTGAAAACATGATAACCGATGATACTGTAGCGGAGATCGCAGACGTGCAGATAGTGCTCGAGCAGCTCTGCGGCGCTCTGTCGTTGACGCAAAAGAACTACCTTGACGACATGAAGGCGTACAAGATACGCCGCCAACTTATCAGGATGGAAGGTGACTAACATGGAAGATATCAGAGCAAAGATACTTGAGCTTATCGAAGGCTTCTCAGCCCCGAAGCAGCTCATGTGGAAGGGTCCCGAACGTGACGGCGAGACTTACTCCTCCGGCTACGAGGACGGCTACAAGGCAGGCTATGACGATGCGGCGGCGGAGATACTTCGGGCGGTGGACGAAATGGAGGTGTGAAACATGAGGAAAGCAGAAAAGCAAAGAGACCTGAAAACAGATTTAAGAAACTACCGTAAGAACATTGCAAGGCTTGAAAAAGTAAATGCAAAGCTCGAATCATTGAGTGAAACGGTAGCTGTCCAGTCCTCGGCAACGGAAAACTGGCGAAAGCAGGTGCGCCGTGTGTACGGACTTCCGCCGACTGACGAAGTGCGCCGCCTGAAAGCCGAGCGGAAAGAGCTGTGGAGTGCCACGGCAATGGTAGAGTACTGGGTAGCAGGCATTCCCGAGGAACGCACCCGTGAGATATTTCGCAGGCACTTTTTTCAGGGCGAGACATACGCTGTTTTAGCCGCAGATTACGGCGTTCAGCCCGAATCAATCCGAAAGATAGTGCAACGCAAAATAAAATCCCCTTGACAATGTCACAAAAATGTTGTATAATTTTTACAATAGCAACGTTTGACGCATCGTCCGAAAGAGGGGGGCAGTGCGTTTTTGCTATACCCGAGAAAAAAGACCCACCCCCCCTTGAAAAAGTAGGAGGAAATGAAACAAAATGGCAAACGACAGGTACGGCGCAGAACGTGCCCAGTATGAGAGCAACCGCAAGCGCATTATTGCAACGAGCGGTGTGTGCGGCATCTGCGGAAACCCAGTTGACAAATCCCTCAAATTTCCGCATCCGATGAGTGCAACTGTCGACCACATAATTCCAGTTGACAAGGGTGGCTCTCTAAGTAGCATGGATAATTTACAGCTTGCGCACTTTGCTTGCAACAGACAAAAATCAGATAAACTTTTTGACCGTAAATTTTTTGACGATGCACCCCGTCTGGTGTCCAACCGTCTGCTTCCGCAGACATTCGACTGGCATACCAAATAGACCGTTTTAAAAATTATCAATTCATAAAATTTTAAACTAATTTAGCAGGCGTTAGCCTTCGGGAAAGCAGGGATTTTTCAAAAATCCCCACGCCACCCTCGAAAACATCGAAAAAACGGCGATTTTACGTGATTTTTTTGGAGATATGGGGGTACCCACCCCCCTCCTGACTTGTCTGAGAGGTTCACCCGGTCACTGTACAAATATTTTACGCCTAAGTTAAATTGTTAAAGACTTGAAACCAAAGGAGCTGAAAAAATGACAGAAAAAGAAGCCCGTGTCAGGTCTGATGTGCTGCTGTTGAAGCTGGGTTCAAAGGCAGCATATGTCAGCAGCCGCTATGCTATGTACGAGCAGGACTACCTTCCCCGACCGTTTCCAACGATAGTTCCCGAGAAGTTTCGACAACTGATCCACGTTATGGGCTGGGCGACAAAATCAGTCAATATGCTTTCCGACCGTGTTGTGTTCGAGAAGTTTGGGAACGACATAATAAATGCTAATCAGATATGGGATTACAACGACGGTGATGTTCTCAGCGATTCCCTCGTTTTGTCAGCGCTGATCTCTTCGTGTAGTTTTATCTACATTTCGGCAGATGCTGACGGCTACCCACGCTTGCAGGCAATAGACGGCAGCCGCGCCACGGGAGTAATAGACCCTCAAACCCATATGCTCAGCGAGGGCGTGGCGGTGCTGGAACGTGATAGTCTGAGCCTGCCGACAAAGACCGCATATTTTACGCCCGAAGAAACGTTTGTATTTGACAACGAGGGCAACGTCAGCAGATACGACAACCCGACAGGCTTCCCCCTGCTCGTGCCTGTCTGCCACCGTCCAAGCGAGGTCAAGCCGTTCGGCAGGTCGAGGATAACGCCTGCTAGCATAGGCTATATCCATGATGCGGCTCTGGTTCTAATGCGCACTCACTGTGCAGGCGAGTTTTACGCATTTCCGCAAAAATACGCCCTCGGTCTAAGTTCGGAGGTCGAATTTGACGAAGCACAGGCAACAATGGCGGCGTTTCTAAAAGTCACGCAGGACGAAAACGGCGAAAAGCCCACGTTCGGGCAATTCCAGCAGGCAAGCATGACCCCGTATATTGACGAGCTGCGGAGCAAGGCAGCACTGTTCGCAGGCGAAAACGACATGACCATTGACGACCTCGGCTTTTCCACCGACAATCCTGCCACCCGTGAGAGCATAGAGGCGGCGCACGAATCGCTGAGGATGAGCGCACGAAAAGCACAGCGCAGTTTTGGCAGTGGCTTTAAAAATGCGGCATTTTTGGCGGCGTGTCTGAGAGACGGCAGGAAGTACGGCAGACAGATAATGGCAGACATAACGTGTGAGTGGCGACCGATTTTTGAGCCGTCACCCTCGTCACTTTCGGGCATCGGTGATGCAGTCACCAAAATACAGCAGGCTTTCCCCGATTATTTTACCGAGGACAAGCTGCACCGAATGACGGGAATGTGAGGCGATAGCTATGGACGTTCATGAACTGTTGGGTATGATCCTCAGTGACTTCCGCAGCAGGCTTGCGACGGACAGCGCTGCACAACATATCATCAAAAATGGCAGCAAGATGACCGACCTGCCTCGACTGTCTCAGATTCTCGGCAGGCATCTGACAGCGGCGGTCGAATCCAGTATCAAAGACTATCCGTTCCCGTTCGGCGCAGACGAAATGCAGCAGATCGCCGAGGACATCCTTGATCCCGTCATGCGTGAGAGCTGCAAACTTTTAGACGATGTTTTTATAAAGATCCAGCGGCAGATTGACAAAAAGAACGGCATAAATTTTGAGCCTGTACTGTCGAAATATCAGGCAACACGAGCAAAGCAAATCTATCTGTCAGCGGCTGATCCGCTGGCAAAAAAAGAAACGATACTCCGCAGGCTGTCCGTTCCGCCTGCAACACTGGTAAACAATCACGTTGATCACACTATGCAGTCAAATGCAAAACTGCGAAACGAAGCAGGCTTTGAAACATACATTATCCGCACCGATAACGGCAAGTGTTGTCCGTGGTGTGCTAAAATTACAGGGCGTTACAGCTATCCCGACAAGACCCCAAAAGACATTTTCCGCAGGCATGACAACTGCGGCTGTACGGTAGTGTACGAGAGCGGGAATATGCGGCAAAATGTACACACCAAACGAACGTGGGAACAGGCAAACGTGGACGAGCAGGAGCTTGTCAGGAATCCGAAGGTCGAAGTGCCTGAACTGAAACGGGGATTGTTGACAGAGTTTCTTCCAAATGACGAAATGAGGTGAATCACAATAGAAGAACAACTTTCGTTCATAGACATGGAAATCCCACAAAAGAATAGCAACCAAATAGAAAAACAGGCAAAATTTGAAGATTATGACGGCTTTGTCGAAAAATTCAAGCCGAAGAAAACGACCGATGACTGCTACACTCCGTCAATCGTCATGGATGCAGTCAACAACTGGGTAGCTAACGAGTATCATCTTGACAAAGTAAAGTTCGTAAGACCGTTTTACCCGGGCGGAGATTATGAAAATTGCGAGTACAGTGGCAGCGTTGTTGTTGACAATCCGCCATTTTCGATGCTAAGTGAGATAATAAAATTTTATGCAGAAAAAAATATAAAATTCTTTTTGTTCTGCCCCACGCTGACCTGCTGTCGATACGGCGATATCGCCACAGTCCTGCCTGTTGGGGTTGACGTAACATACGAAAATAGTGCGGTAATCTGCACATCATTTGTAACCAATCTTGAACCGTACGAGATCAGAGCAAGGGTAGCACCCTCGCTCTTTGAAGCTGTTGACAAAGCAAACAAGATAAACACTGCTGCAAACAAAAAGCACGTGCCCAAGTACGAATATCCTCTCGAATTGGTGACTACTGCGGCAATATATCCTTATGCTCGATACGGCATAGAGTTTAAAATAACACGTTCTGAAAGCGTTCGTGTTTCGGCATTGGATTCGCAAAAAACAATGAACAAGACGGTGTTTGGTTGTGGCTGGCTTGTTTCTGAACACATCAAAGCTGAACGCATCAAAGCTGAACGCATCAAAGCTGAACGCATCAAAGCTGAACGCATCAAAGCTGAACGCATCAAAGCTGAACGCATCAAAGCTGAACGTTGGCATTTATCCAAAAGAGAAATTGCAATAATTGCAGAATTGAATAACCAAAAAGAAGATTAGGAGGATTGTACGATGATAAACCGAGAGAAAAATAGAGAAGAAAAAGAAGCGAAAAGAAAAATCGACCTTAAAATAACATTTATCGACGGCGGTGAAATAGTGATACCCGATGATTTATGGGACGATTACCGCTATGATGGTAAATTTTTTATTGTGGTGCAAGATGGGATTGATATTGCGATGTATAATGCAACCAAGGTATTTTCGCTCGTCCTTGTCAAACATCCGGAAAAAACAGACTGAAAATTTTTACCAAAACACTTGACAATGTCCCGAAAATATGATATATTATTTATAATCAATAACTTTTGCTTAGCCGCTCTGTTTCGACAGGGCGGTTTTTTCGTGCAAAAAAAGGGGGTGCGTCATGGGCGAAAGGCTCGGCAGACAGACCCCTACCTGCGCTGTGGTTCTACCGTACACGGAATCGCAGGGTCAAACGGCGGTCTTGCTATATGAGCAATCGGGGCGAAAGACCATGCCGTGGCAGCAGCTCCAGCTTGAGGACATCATGGCGACCAACCCGAACGGCGAGTGGACGCATATGAAGTATGGATATTCCGTACCCCGTCGAAACGGCAAATCAGAAATACTGATAATGCGCATGATCTACGGCGTGACCCACGGTGAGCGTGTGTTGTACACAGCGCACCGAACGACCACATCACACAGTATGTGGGAAAAAACGGTCAGCATTCTGGCGAAAATGGGCTTTATCGAGAAAGAGGATTTTAAGACCGTCAAGCAAATGGGGCTTGAGCGCATCGAGTGGCTAAAAGGTGACGGCGGTGTGATTCAGTTCCGCACCCGATCGACAAAGGGCGGTCTCGGTGAGGGCTATGACCTGCTTATCATCGACGAGGCGCAGGAGTACACCGACGACCAGGAAACGGCACTGCAATACATAGTCACGGACAGCAAAAATCCGCAGACGATCATGTGCGGCACGCCGCCGACTGTCGTTTCGTCAGGTCACGTTTTCGAGCGTTTTAGGCGCAAAGCCCTCATGGGTGAACTGGAGGATTGCGGCTGGGCTGAGTGGAGCGTTCCCGAAATGTCGGACATTCACGATGTTGATTTGTGGTACGAGACAAATCCATCGTTGGGAACTATCTTCACGGAGCGAAACGTCAGAAGCGAAATGAACAGCGCTGAGGACATCACTGACAAGAATATCCAGCGCCTCGGCTTGTGGCTGAGTTACAACCAAAAATCAGCAATCAGCCGTGAGGAATGGCGCTCGTATGCGATAGACGGCAAGCCCGACATTGGTGTATCACCAAAAATCTACATCGGCGTGAAATACGCATCGACAGGCGGTACGGTATCGGCAGCGGTAGCCGTTAAACTGTCGGACGGCAGGATCTTTGTTGAGGCTCTTGACTGCCGCTTTTCGAGGGACGGGAACGCATGGCTTATCGGCTTTATGCAAAATCCCCACGTTCGGGCGGTAGTAATTGACGGAGCAGGCGCACAAACGATATTACGTGACGAGATGCGGGACGCTAAAATAAAACTGCGTCCCGTCCTGCCGAAAGTCGCAGAAGTAGTCGCCGCAAACGCACTTTTTGAAAAACAGCTGTTCGGCGGCATGATAGTCCATGCAGGGCAGCCGGCGTTGGAGCAGATCGCAGCCAACTGCGAACACCGTCCAATAGGCACAGGCGGCGGTTTCGGCTACAAATCCATTTTAGACGGCGCAGACATCAGCCTGCTGGATTCCGTTATTCTGGCGCACTGGCTATGCAGCACGCATAAAGACCGCCCGAAACAAACAGTCGGGTACGGTTGAAAATTTACCTGACCACAGGGCAAAGTGGGGGAAGGAAATCATTATGGCAGATTTTAAAGCGATCGAAACGCAGGAGGCTCTTGACGAAATAATTTCAAAGCGTTTAGAGCGCAACACCAAAACCGTTACCGCAGAGGTGACAAAGAAGTATGAGGGATATATCTCCCCCGAAGAACTGACAAAACAGACCGAACATTTTACAGCAGAGATCGAGCAGCTGAAAATACAGGTCGCAGAGCGTGACAAGTCTATCGCCGATCTGACAGCGCAGAACGACAGCTACCGCCTCGGAGCGGAGCGCACCAAGGCAGCTGCGGCGCACGGCATACCGCTTGACCTTGCTGACCGTCTTGCAGGCACGACCGCTGAAGAACTGGCAGCCGATGCCGAAAAGCTGGCGCAGTTTGTAAGATCGGGACAGCCTGCCCCGATGATGTCCGTTGACAGTGTACCGTCAGGCGGCGGTGCAGGCAACTTTGACGCACAGCTGATAAACCTCAGCAATGCACTGAAAGGAGAGTAATTATTATGGCAGTATTATCCAAAGGCAACAAGTTCCCGCTGGAGCTCAGCCCTGAACTCATGAACCTTGTCAAGGGCAAATCGTCCCTCATGCGCCTGAGCGCAGCTGAGCCGATACCCTTTAACGGCAAGGAAATGTTTACTTTTAACCTCGACAAGGAGATCGAGGTAGTCGGCGAAAACGAAAAAAAGTCAGACGGCGGCGCAACTATGGGAAGCGTATCTATCACACCTGTGAAAGTGGTATACTCAATGCGTGTTTCCGATGAGTTCCGCTATGCGGCACAGGAGAAGCGTATAGAGTGGCTCAGAGCCTTTTCACAGGGGCTTGTCCGCAAGATCGCCAAAGGCTTTGATCTCATGGCTTTCCACGGCATAAATCCTCGTACAGGCAACGCCGCAGCTACTCAGATAGGCAACAATCATTTTGACTATCAGGTAACAAAAACAGTTTATGAATCGGCAGTTTCGGCAAATGCGACCGTTGAAGCAGCTATCGCAGAGGTAGGCAATGACGAGTGGGGTGTTTCGGGTCTTATCGCTGCGCCCTCGTTCCGTGCTGATCTCGCAAAGGAGATCGACGGCGACAACCGCCCGATCTTCCCCGAACTGAAATGGGGTGCAGCGCCTGCCGAATTGAACGGTCTGCCGTTCGAGGTAAACGGCACTGTAAACTATGGCAATTCTCCCGATGTCGCTATTATCGGTGATTTTGCAGAATACTTCCGCTGGGGCTATGCAAAAGAAGTCATGGTGGAGATGATCGAGTACGGCGACCCCGATAATACCGGCGTTGACCTCAAGGGCAGCAACCAGGTTTGTCTCCGTGGTGAGGCTTATATCGGCTGGGCTATCATGATACCCGAAGCGTTCTGCCGTGTGCTTAAAAGCCCCAGCATTACCCTTAACAAGCTGACCGACACAGTGGCAGCAGGCTCGACAACTGCCCTGACAGCGACCACTTACCCCGCAGGCGAGACGGTGACATGGACGAGCTCAAAGGCATCTGTTGCCACTGTATCTGACGGCACAGTAACAGGCGTAGCAGCAGGCAAGGCAAAGATCACGGCAGCTATCACAGTTGACGGTGTGACATACACTGCAAGCTGTGAAGTTACAGTAACAGGATCATAAGGCGGTGAGTAAATGGGCACAGTATACGCAACAGTCGCTGACGTACAAGCGATAGGCAGACCGCTGACAGCAGCCGAGCAGGAGCAGGCGGGCGCACTGCTGCCCATAGCGTCATCACTGCTGCGGCAGGAAGCGTCAAAGCGAGGGCGTGACCTGGACAGCATGATAGCTGACAACAGCGATATAGGCGACATTGCAAAGCTTGTCACGGTAAACAGCACAGTAAGGGCGCTCAACGCATCAGCAGACAGCGCACCTGCCGCTGTGCAGGCATCGCAAGCAGGCTTAGGCTTTTCGGTGTCGGCTACATACCAAAATCCCGGACAGCCCTTATATTTCTTGCGGAACGAGTTAAAAGAGCTGGGACTACTTCGGCAGACCTTTGGGGCAGTGGAGGTTTTTAACATTTATGATGGCACAAATGCTTAAAGGCTCGACCGTACAGCTTACCGTCCGCACACAGACAGGCGTTGACGCTGCCAATCGTCCGATCTACACCGACACGCTGGAAACCGTTGAAAACGTCCTGATCGGTCAGCCCGAAACAGACGAGGTTGTAAATGAGCTAAATTTGTCTGGCAAGCGTATAGCCTACGTTTTGGGCATTCCAAAAGGCGATGACCACGACTGGACAGACACGTTTGTGACGTTTTTCGGCATGAAATTTCGGACGATAGGTATTCCGATGACCGCAGAACAAAGCAATATCCCTCTGCAATGGGGCAGCAAAGTCAAGGTGGAGTACTATGGCAAGGATACGCATTGAGCCTGACCGCCGAGGATATGCACAAGTCAGGCAGTCGGCGGAAGTCGAGGACGTTCTGAAAGGCATCGCAGAAAATGCAGTACAAAAGTGCAGTCAGCGGTCAAGCGGCTATCAGTACAAGATCAAGGCGTACAACAGCACCCGAAACGGCAGACCTTACGGAAAATTCCCGACCCGGATAGCCGTTATTATAGCAAGGACAAGGGCGGCACAGCTTGATAACGCAAGGAACAACACGATATTAAAGGCGGTGTTCGGCGAATGATAGAGATTATCGTATTATCATATATCCAACGCATGACGGACATTCCGACATTTCTAGAAGAGCCCGAAAAGCCGCCTGAAAAATATGTGATCGTAGAAAAAGTCGGGTCCACATATGCAAACCGCTTTGACGGCGCAGTTATAGCCGTCCAGTCATACGCTCCCACGCTGCTGGAAGCGGCAGAGCTGAGCAGGGCGATAAAACATCATATGCACAAACTGCCCGAAAAGGTCGAAGCCGTGACCCACTGTTCCTGCACGGGCGACTACAACTACACTGACACACAAACGCACCGCTACCGCTACCAAGCGGTGTACAGTATAAATTACTATGAGGAGTGATAAATAATGGCAAATACTACGGCATATGTTACCGCATCAAAGCCCGGCGTTGGCGGTGCGATATGGACTGCACCTATCGGCACACCCCTGCCGACCTCAGCTTCAGCGCCGCTCGACGATGCGTTTGAGAGCATGGGCTATCTGTCAGATGATGGGCTGACACATGGTATTAACTGGTCAACATCTCAGACCAGAGCATGGGGTGGTGATGTGGTCTTAAATTCGCAGACCGAAAAAGACCACACTTACAGCTTTTCGGCGCTTGAAGCGCTGAACACCGTAGTTCTGGCGGCAGTCTACGGCTCAGAAAACGTATCGGGCACGCTGGAGACAGGCGTAACAGTCAGACTTAACGCCGATGAAGTAAATGAAAAATCATGGGTTTTTGACGAAATACTGCGAAACGGCGTTTTAAAACGTACCGTGATAGCCCGTGGCGGCATTACTACTATTGCCGAGATAAACGACAACGACACTGACCCTGTCGCATATAATATCACCTTGCAGGCAATGCCTGACCCCGAGTTAAACGGCGACGGAGCGCATGAACTGTATCTTGACCCGTCACAGGCAACCCCCGGCGTTGAGATCAGTGCAGCCGAGCTGACTGTACCTGTCGGCGGTACTGCCGTACTCAGGGCGCAGGCTATACCCGGCAGTGCTGCGGTAACATGGACTTCCAGCGCTACGAGCAAAGCAACTGTTGTCGGCAGCAAGGTTGACGGCAAAAATGTAGCGATCGTCAGCGGTGTATCAGCAGGCACGGCAACTATAACGGCATCTATCACGTCAGGCGTGACTACCGAAACGGCGACCTGCACAGTAACAGTTTCGGAGGTGTAACCAATGACAAAGATAACCACCCCCACGGGTTTTGAGTGCGAGATCGACAAGAGCATCATCGAGGACGATTGGGAGTATGTTGAGGCACTTGATGCCGTGATGAGCGGCACGCCCGGTGCTATGGTGCGCCTTGCAAAAACGCTCCTGTCTGCTGATGATTACAAAGCGCTTAAAAAGCACTGTGAAAAAGACGGCAGAACGTCCTCCGCACAGATGCAGGACGAGTTGATCGAGATAGTAAAGGCAGCATCAAAAAACTCTTAACGCTCGTGCGCATGATGAGACTTGACGAGGGCGCTTTGATCTGCGACCTCGCTGAAACGTATCATGTATATGACTTTAAGGCGCTGCCCCCAAAAATGGCAGCGCTTTTTGCGTGCGGGCTTAGTGAGGACAGCAGGATAAAACGCAAGCTAAACGGCAATAAATTAACGTTTGAGCAGTCAATGTTAGCGCTGATCTATGACAAACTGGCTTGGCTGCAATGGGCAAAGACCACGGACGGACAAAAAAACCGTAACCACCCCGAAAGTCTGTACGAAAAATTAAACAGCGAGCCTCCGAAAAAAGAGACTATCATGTTTGCAACGGGCGCAGATTTCGAGCGGATGCGCAATAAAATTTTAGCGAGGTGATAAAAAAATGGCAGAAAATACCGAAATCGGTAAGGCGTATTTAAACATTGTGCCGTCAATGGACGGATTCGCAGCGAGATTGTCGCAGTTAGTAAATCAGCAGAGCGGTAACGCAGGAGATCAGGCAGGCGAGCAGCTGGGCAGTAATCTTGTCGGCACACTGACAAAATATCTCAGTGCCGTTGCAGTCGGCGACACGATAAGGCGGGCTTTTTTGGAGGGTGCAGACCTCCAGCAGAGCCTAGGAGGAGTTGAGACGCTGTTTAAAGACAGCGCCGACCAGATCAAAGAGTACGCCTACGATGCCTTTAAAACTGCCGGACTGTCTGCAAATGAGTACATGACGCAGGCGACAAGCACCTCGGCAGCGCTTATAAAATCTCTTAGCGGTGACACTCAAAAAGCAGCAGAACTGACACAAATATCTATAACAGATATGAGCGACAACGTCAATAAGTTCGGCGGGGACGTTGAATCCTTGCAGCGAGCCTATCAGGGCTTTTCCCGTGACAATTTTACCATGTTGGATAATTTGCGCCTGGGATATGCGGGAAATCGTGAGGGCATGGAGCAGCTGTTGGCAGATGCCGAAAAGCTGAGTGGTATCCATTACGACATCAGCAGTTATGCCGATATGATCGAGGCTATCCATGTAATACAGGATAATCTTGACATCACAGGCACGACCGCCCGTGAAGCTTCCGAGACATTTTCCGGCTCGTTTAATGCTATGCAGTCAGCTGCAAAAAATCTCGGCGGCGTTCTGACCGCCGGGGGAGACGTGGGGAAGGCTGTAAAAGACCTTGAAGACACGTCTTTAACGTTTGGCAAAAACGTTTTAAACATGATAGGCAACATTGAGGACGGACTAGGCACAACAGGCAAAGTGATTGAGGTAGTCGGTGCAGCAGCTGTCGGATATATAGGGGCTGTAAAATTGGAGAGCATCATTTCGGGCATTGTGGCACTAAACACCGAATTGATGGCAAGTCAGTCCATTTTGGAAACGCTTAACATAAATCCTATAATGCTTGCGATTTCAGCAGCGGCGGCAGGCGGTATCGCATTAAATAACGCTATCCGCAGCGCAACGGACGAGCTGGACGAGATTCCCGACCGTTTCGCAGGACTGGACGAATCCACCAAAACGTTTGTAGCAGGCATTGACGAGATCAGTGCAGCAACCAGAGCAAACGCCGAGCAGCGCCGTCAGTATATCGCACAAATAGATCAAGAAAAGGAATACACGTCCGACCTAATAAATACGATCTATGAATTGGCAGGCAGCGAGGAACAAGACGCTAAGTCAAAGGCACAGCTTAAAGCTCTGATTGACGAGGTAAACGAGAAATACCCCGAACTTAATCTGCAAATCGACAAAAACACGGGCGAATTAAATCGCAGCAAAAAGGCAGTCGAAGCTTTGACAACGGCAGAAGCAAACAATCAAAAAGTCGCACAGGCAAGGGAAAACATCGGCAAAGCAACCGAGGAAGCCAGAAAAGCGACTGAAAAAGCCACAGAAGCCGAAACAAAGTACAGGGAAGCCCAGAACAAGCGGAACGACCTGCAAGACGAGCTGACAAAGGCGCAGAAAGAGTACAGCGACCTGCTGGTAAAAGACAATCAAAGCGCAGCAGACCAGGCACGAGCGATAGAGTTGGAAACTGAGATAATTCCGGCATTAAAGCAAGAGATAGACAACGCCGCAAACTCTGTCGGCGAACTTTCGGCGGCATATCTTAGCGCCAAAAATTCTGCAAATGCGCTGAACGGCGAAGTCGAGAATTACAGCACCATTCTCGCCGAGGCAGATGCAAAGGCAGAAAGTGCCGAAAAAATGCAGAAATATCTCGAAGACCGTCAAAACGCTATCAAGGCGGTCACGAACGAGTTAAAAGACTATGTGATTGCAGTCGGCGACAGCACCTACAACGTATCTTCCGAGACATACGACAAGATCAGGACGATAGCTGACGGATATGCCGATCTGGTACAGAATCAGGAAAATGTGATACTGGGTTCGCTGGACCTTTTCAGTCAATTTTCCGCAGGAACTGAGGTGTCATTTGCCGAACTGGACAGCAACCTCGTCAGCAATCAGCAGGCGTTGATCGAGTGGCGTGAGGGCATCGAAAAGCTGGAAGGCACGGGTGGTATTTCCGAAGGGCTGATAAACGAGTTAAAATCTATGGGTGTAGGATCACTGGCACAGGTTCGGGCATTAACAAACGCCACGCCTGCGGAATTAAAACGCTATTCCGACGCATGGGACAGCACCTATAAATTGATACACGATACAGCCGAAGAACAGCTGGAAAAGACCGCCGAGGAAAACGCCGAACAGATCAGGAATTTAGTCTCTCAAACAAAAAAGGGAAGACCGGAACTGAGTGACGCATATGCAATACTAGCCGCCGCAGCTCCCGAGGGTTACGGGCGCAATTTGTCGGAAAATACTGCCGAGATCAGCCGTGTTACTGCCGAGATGGTGAGCCGTGGTATAGTGCAAAAATTGCAGGAAATGCACACGGACGCATATAATTCGGGCTGGAACACGGTAATCGCCGCAAAGCAGGGCATGATAGACGCAGCCGAAGAGCCGTTTAAACTGCCTGATTTTACCACAAACGCATTTTCGACAGGGTCAGCATTTTCGGGTGTGTCATCAACATCAGCGATGAGATCAGCAGGCTTTAACAGCGCTGCAAGCAGTATCAGTGCAGCGCCAAGCTCGGGCAAGATGGAGGTAAAGATAGTCACCCCTGACGGCAGGGAAGTCGCTGAGTGGCTGATAGACGACATTGACGAGCTGAGTGCAGTCAAACTGCAAATGGGGAGATGATAAATAATGATACGGACAATAACGCTCAACGGCATCAGTACCGACACACTCGGGGCGTGGGTATCTGAGGTAGAGTACGGCGACCTCGAACTAAAACAAATTTTTGAGGAGATACCATTTAGGGACGGCTATATCAATTTTTCCCGAATCACGAGAAATCAAAATTTCCAGCCCCGAAATTTATCGTACACACTGGCATTTCGTGCCGATACTCCTGATCTGCTATCACAAAAAATCCATGCTATCCGCAACTGGGCATACAGCACAGGTAACGGCTATCTGATAGACGGCTATTATGTAGGCTGGCGGTTTGTGAATGTCCAGTGCATCAACGTCAATGACCCCGAATATCTCAACAGCGCACGCACACACGCCAAAATGCGCATTGAGTTTATATGTGACCCCTACCTCGAAAGCATAAGCGGCACACGCACCGAAATAGTCCAGCTTGCAGGGCGCACGATCACGGCGTATATCCTCGCTAACTCCGTCCTGTGTCTGGGCTACACCTACCCAGAAAGTCCGCAGATGACCGCAGAAATAAGCGGCACGACCATGACACTGACCTATGATTTGCCGGGCGCAGACTATGCAGGCTTGCGGTGCTTTGACGTGTCGGGTATTCCCGATTTTACCTTGACGGGAGGCACACTTGGCGGTGATCCTGTAACACTTGCAGGCGCACATAACTTTTACTGCGATGTACCGCCCTACAATTACACTTTGCGCCTGACTGCAACAGTCGCAGAGGGGTCAAGCAGTCCGTATGTGATACTCGCCATAGGCGCAGGAATAGCGTTTGCGCACGATGACAGCAGGCGTTATGCGATTGATGATTATGCAGTCGGCACGCACACGCTTAAGGTCAGCGGACAAACGGCAGCGTTTTCAAGTTTTACGCTGCCGAATGGCGATTATGATACGTTGGAGATAGTCGGAGAGCGTGAGGGCGTGTATGATCTGAGATATGACAGCGTAGAGAGGACATTATAATGCTATCTATTATACAACAAACAGCAGACGAAACCACAGGCTTGACCCCACAGGACACAATTTGCACGCTCGAAGAGACACTTGGCGGTATCGACAAGCTAACCTACCGCATATACCCCGACAGCAGGGCATACGGCAAAGCACAGCCCCGTGTGACGGCGGTCTGGGGCATAGACAAGCAGTTGGACGAGGAAGCGTTTCGGGGGCGTGTAAGCCGAATTGAGGGTAAGTCTAGCGGCACTACGGCGCAGAACGTGACGTGCGAGAGTGCGGCGGCACGGCTCAAAGACGGTATCGTGTCGGTGAGTGTTTCCCGGACGGAGATTTTGCAAACTGCGCTCATGCGCATCTTGCAGGCACACAGGGAGATCACTGACGAGGATTCACACGTTTATCTTGGAAATTGTCCCGAAACGATCGTGCAGGAGACGCAGGACTTTGACTTTACAACTACCCTCGAAGCCATTGAAACAGTGTGCGCTGATGCAGGCTTGGAGTGGCGTGTGCGCTATGATGATGCAAGCGGACACTATCTGCTTGATGTGTCGGAACTGTTCGGTACGCTGTCAGAAACGGTGATAAGTGTCGGGAAAAATTTAGGCAGTATACGTTATACTGTCGACCCCTCACAGTTGGCAACACGTTTGATACCGCTGGGCGGTATAGGTTATAACGGTCAGCGGCTGACTATCCGCACAGTGGGAGGACATGACAGTATTTTCATTGACCGTCCCGACCTGATAGCCAAATACGGCGTTATCTGCCGTAAGATCGTATATGATGATATAGCGGTTGATGATCCTCAGTACTTCGGGGAGCGTGCCGCCGAACTGTATCGCAGGGGCGTTGAGGATTCCAACAATCTTTCCGAACCTGCCGTAACGTGGGAAGTGTCGGCTATTGAGCTAGCCCGTGCAGGCTATGCGCCCGATATTTTCAGGGTAGGTAATTTTTACAGGATAATACACCCGATGTTAGGCGCTGACGTGACTTTGCGGCTTGTTGGCAAAAAGACCGATTACCGCAACCCCCAGCGCTCTTCGTTGACGTTCGGAGACCGTGCGGCTACCTTGACATCATCGCTTGCAGGAGCGGTAACACAGGTCACGGCACGGCAGACGGCGCAGAACATCAACATCACGCAGATAATACAGGCAGCAACAGGCGGTCAACACATAGCGGCAATGACTGAGACGGAATACAATGCGCTTGAAACAAAGAGCGCAAATACTTTGTATATTGCGTATACCAACGTTGATTTTACGCTTTTTTATGGTGCTTTGCCACTGAGAGCAGGAGACGCAGAAATGGCATATATACTTGACAATATAGTTTTTTACACCACGCACGATATAGGCTCAATGAAGCCTTGTTATAAATTCAAGCCGTCACGCACGTTACACTTTGAGCAGGGCGGCACAATCGAGACTTGCTTTACAGTCCCTGAGCTTACAGCGTCCAGCGATGTTGCGTTTATACATGAGGCAACCGAGGGCGGCAGCGATCCTTTCGAAGTATGGCAACTGTGTATAAATCGTAGCGATATAAACGATATGTTTTTAACAATTCGTTGCAGGCTTGCGCTCTTTAATACCAAAGAGCAGTTTTATTATAAGATTGAAAGCGGCAAAACGTACACAGTAACGTATTATATGCCTGTTGGTACATACTACGTCAATACGCTACACATAGTAATTTACAATCATACGGACAAAACGGAAACTGTTTTCGATTTGACTAGCGGTAATATGGCAATGAATCCAGCTGTAACAAATGCAGGGTTGTTTTATGCCGTAGGGTGTAACTATAACGGCAATTACCCGTTACACGGCATCAACAGTGTACGTGTCTATGATACCTACCTGACAACGCAGCAGATACAGCACAACAGACAGCTTGACAGCAAATTTGTACAGTCGGAGGGGTGAGATTAAATTTGAAATACATCATCATGTTTATGATCGTTCTCGGGCTTGCGGGAGCGGACTTCGTAACGGGATATATCAAAGCCCGTTGCGCCGATAAAGTATCGAGCAAGGCACTAAGGATAGGCGGCTTGCACAAGGCGGCTGAGTTAGTCATCATGGCAACGGCAATCGGCTTGACAGTCGGTCTGGATATGCTGGGTAAATACTACACAGACACAAGGCTCACCGATCTAGCAGGCTTTGTGACGGCTCTCGGGGTATTTTGCTACATCGTTGTCATGGAGCTTGTGAGCATTTTGGAAAATTTCGCCGAGATAATGCCTGAAGCTAAATGGGCAAGGAAAATCATTAACAGGCTAAAAAACTACGAAAATGACAGGAGTGATAAAAAATGATTAAATTTTTAAAGGGTCAGAGCCGTTTTTTATACCGTGATACGGCAGGAAAAGAACATTTTGAAGCAATGCTGGTATGCGATACAGCCGCAGAGCTTGCAGGCGTGACAGAAGTAAAAGGCGCTGTGTTGGACATGGGGTCGAGAGCATATGCCGTAAACGATGCCATGTTTTACGTCCTTGACAGCGAGGGAGAGTGGCACAGTGTCGATGACGGCGAGGTGATAAGCAATGGCTGATTTTTATGAGGCTCTTTTTGTGGCAAAGGTACTCGGAGAGGGCGGCGGTATTATCAGCGTTGATTCGTGGTATAATGTTCGCCAGATCGTCAATCGGGGACTTGCAAAAAAATACTTTAAAGTCGGCGACCAGCTCGCCTGCATGAGGAGCGGTGAAAAGCTTATCTGGGACATAGTAAATATAGCCGCAGACGGCACAGCTATCACGCTGTTGCTCCATGAGACTATGCCCGACTTAGTTTTCTCGGCAAGACAGGCAGTGTTTGCGTTCCCGAACGGGCTTGCGGCAGGCGAGTATCATTTTACTGTATCTCATCAGCCTTTTTTTGCCGGAGATGTTGGCAAAACAATTAGCTTTACTCTCACACAGGCGATTCCGGCAGGCGGTCAGCTGGTGCTTAACAATGCCTATAATGCCTCAATGATAGGGGCAACGATCAGCAGCTTTGCAAGCCAGACAGCGACCACGGCAATCGAGACGATGACTATGTCTGAGGGCAGTGGCGGCACTGACTTAGGCTCGCTGACAAACGCCGGAACGCCTGCAAGCAACATCAACAGCATTCAGCGGGCATTTCTCGGGTCAAACAACTGGAGAGAGTCAGCACAGCGTCAGATAATGAACAGCGACAAACCAGCAGGACAGGTCTGGACACCGCAGACGATTTTTGACAGACCTCCGGCATGGGTAAACAACACAGCAGGCTTTATCAACGGACTTGACGAGGACTTTGTGTCAGTGGTAACACCGACCACATACACGACGATCAACAACACTGTCAGTGATGGCGGCGGCGAGTACACATTCACCGATAAATTTTATTTGCCGTCCCGTACTGAGATATTTGGTACAAATGAGCTGACAAACTACCCCGAAGGCGAGCAGTTTGCTTACTATGTCGGTGCAACAGATGCAGATAGGATCAAATACAGAGCTGGCTCAGCCCGTTCGTGGCGGCTGCGCACCCCTTACTACTATTATGCTTATTATGTGCGTTACGTCGATACCACTGGCGCACTCCACAGCTATTCTGCTACCAATGCGCTGGGCTGGTCGCCCGCTTGCCGAATCGCAAAATCTTAAAATCCGCCCGTCAGGGCATTGGAGGAAGGTGATAAAAAATGTTTGAATTTATCCCAATTGAAAAACAGATTGCTCACGCCGTTGCTGAATCGCAGGCAGCGGCTACAATGGCAGAACGCAATGCGGCGAATATTGATTATATTGCAATGATGTCTGACATCGAACTCGAATCTGACGAGGAGGTCGAAAGCAATGAGTAAAAAGTTTGCAAAAGTCAAGCGCTACTACGATGAGGGCTTGTGGTCTAAGCGACAGGTACATGATGCAGTTGTCAAGGGTTGGATAACTGCCAAAGAGTATGAGATCATAACCGGAGAGCCATATGAGGAGTGATAAAAATGACAAATGAGCAGATAAAAGAGCTTGTAAAATCGCACGTTTACGGAATGACAGTCACTGAGATGGCTGATATTTACGGCATACCCGAGAAAGAGATACCCGAGATACTGACGGACAACGCCGCCGAAATTGCAGACGAGCGAGAGTACCGTGATATGCTTGACGGTCGTGCAAACGTCCCGAAAACTGCCCCTACACCCCGAGCGCCTGCGAGGGTATCGGCGGCAAGTGCTAAGACCTACACGGGACCCGACCTGAGCGTGCATAATGGCGCAGTAAGCATGACAGGCGTGAAGCAGTCGGGTCACAGCTTCGTCCTGCTCCGTGAGGGGTACGGCGATGTGTTGTCCTATCCGTACCAAAAGGACAGCCGTTTCGAGAGCAACTACGCCAATGCAAAGACGGCAGGTCTGAGCGTGGGTGCGTATCACTATATGTACGCCACGACAACGGCAGGCGCAAAGCGAGAGGCTCAGGGGTTTATCAACAACCTCAAAGGCAAGTCGTTTGATATGCCGATTGCCCTTGACATCGAGGAACGCAGTCAGTACAACCTCCCGAACAGCACGGTCGAGAGCATTGTCAAAGCCTTCATGGACGTATGCGAGGGCGCAGGATATTACTGCCTGCTGTACAGCTATGAATCGTTTTTGACGGCGAAAATGTCGGCGGCGTTCAGAGCAAAATATGACGTTTGGTGCGCAAATATCAGCTGTCAGCCGTCAATCGCCTACGGAATCCACCAGTACAGCTTTACGGGTACAGTCAGCGGCGTTTCGGGCAGAGTTGACCTCAACCGCACGACAAAGGATTACCCGAGCATCATCAAGCAGGCAGGCAAAAACGGCTTTAAACCCACTCAGCCGACAAAAAACGCCCTTGACACTGAGGGCTTAAAGCGTGGCGATAAATCGGTCGGGGTGTATCTCCTTAAACGTTGGCTCATGTCTAAGGGCTACAAGCTGGACGATAACGACACGTTCGGCGCAGGCACGGAGAAAGCCGTTAATGGCATTCTCGGGGCGGCAGGACACACACAAAACGGCATTGCTGGTAAAAATTTCGTAAAAAAGTTTGTGAAGTAAAAAACGGCACTCGCTCCGTTCGGGGTGAGTGCCGTTTTTTTTTAAAACTTATCCTCTACTTCCGAGGAATCAAACCACTCGTAAGTTTCATATTCGTCAAAGTCGAGCAAAAATTATATCAAAGATTGTCTGTCATGCTCTCGATCAAAGCGCTGAGCGTTACGCCTTTTATCTGTGCTGTCCTCTTTAACTTGTTTATCACGGCATTTTTAAGATAGACGTGTATCTGTGCTTTGCCGTCCTCTTCAACAGGTTCAAAGAGTTCCAGCCACTGTTCGGCAGTCAGCTCCTGCTCGCCCCATTCACGAGCCTTGTCGTAGGGCAGTACATAGATATTTCTGCCCTTGTCGTGCGGTTCGTCCTCGATGCGGATATTGTGCACTGCATCAGAGCGAGCGCCTTTGAGGTATAAAAAATACTCTCCGTTTTTCTTAAGGTATAGCTCCTGTTCGCAGGTCTGCCCGGTGCTATCATGGCAGTTCGGATGCGGTACACTCGCAACGAGTTTCGCAGTATCGGTGTCGTAAACCTTTTTCTTGATGATTCTTTTCATGATTTTTACTCCTTTCGGTCGTGGGCTTTGCCCTGTTTCTTTCAGATTGCGTCTCTGCCGTTGGCTTACTTTTAATTATCTTTCATTCAGCATATCGTATACTTCAAGCTCATCAAAAGTTTCACTCTCACAATCGTCGTTGCTTGCGTTAATTGATACAAGCTGATCTACTGCATTATCAGCGCCGTAACGCTCCTCGATGTAATTCAGTGCATCTTCCATAGTTTCAAAAACTTCTTGGACTACTGCATACGACCCCTCGGTAACTTCAAATTTAGTATACTCTTTCATAATTAAACTTCCTTTCGATGTTATGGGCTTTGCCCTCTGTCGTTTGCGGCAGACCTTACCGCTGCCGCTCGGTTTGTTTTTTTGATTAGTCTATAACGTTGGCTTTATATCTCATACTGTGCTAAAAATGTATCAACACAAGCATTTATATCAGCTATATCAAGACCCTGCTTGCTGCTGAGATTAAATGCACCATTCTCAATGTAACCGAGAGTGCGGCGCTTGTAATCGTTTATGTATACTCTCCTGTAACCCTTCTTTTCCCAGAGTTTAAAAAAGAGATACTTGCAGTCGTCTTCGTAATGTTCACGGCTCGGCTGTACCATCTTAGCAAAGCCGTTGAAAGTTGTCTTTGTGGTGATCTTAGCCTCTGTCCATGCCTGACGAAGTGCTATGCTCATTCTTGCACTGTAATCACCTTCGAGGGTTCTTGCTATCTCGTGTGCTCTCTTCATAATCTGTGCCTTTGTCATAATGATCGCTCCTTTTTTATTTTGGGCTTTGCCCTGTTCCGTTTTCCTTGATTCTATTATAACATAGAGTTTAGCCAAAGTCAATAGTTTTTCAGCGATTTTTAGCCAAACTCAATAATTTTGTATACTTGCACAAAATAATAAATATAAAATTATGCAACATGACAGCTTACATTATTATACATATACGACTTGATTTTTATCTTAAATTGTGGATTATACATAAAATCACCTCCAAAATATGTGCAACCATACAAAATCCTATAATTTTCGGATTTAGTATTGACAATTCTAATTTTATAGGATATAATATACTCACAGTATTGAAAAGGTCACAAAAATCCCCTACAAAAGTAATCAAAAAAGTGTATCAATTATCTTCGCACCTTAATTATACACTTTTTTTACTAAAAAAGTCAATACCGAAAGTATTATTATTGTTGAAAGGAGTAAAAAGCATGGCATTTTCTGACAACGTAAAGAAGTATCGTGAAAAGCAGGGCTACTCGCAGGAGGAACTTGCAAAGTACCTCGGTATAGCACAGGCGCAGATCGCCAAATATGAAACCGGTGTTACCGTTCCGAACATCGTAATTGGCGTTAAACTGGCACAAAGGCTCGGCACGACCTGCGAAAAGCTGGTCGAGGGATGAGCCGTGAGCAAGCCGAAAACACCCACCTGCAAGGACTGCCTGAACTACGCAACCTGTCCCGAACGCAGCAGGCTTTACCCTTGCAGGAGTTTTAAACCGACAAGAGTAAACAAGGACAAACAGGGGCGCATATGATTAAAACTGAAAGGAGTTGTTGACTATGGCAAAAAGACAGGAACTGCGTGCAGTGAGCGTTATCACGATAGACGGGGTGAAGTACATATGGGACGATCTTCCCGAGGAGACAAGAGCCAAACTTCGTAAGAAGATGCTCGACAATGCGAGCCGCACACTCAGCCGTTACCTCAGCGATCACCCCGATGAAGCAAGGGTCATGCTGGACAAATACGGCGAATGATGACTGAAAGGAAGTTACCAAAATGCAGGAAAACAAACAGGCGTTCGTCCGTGAACTGGGCGAACTGCTGAAAAAGTACAGCCGTGAAGCGGTCAGTGAACTGGTCTATTTCGAGGACAGCGACCGCTTTGAGGCTGTGGAGATAATCTACGAGGACGGTCACAGGCGCACGGTGAACGTAACTGCGGACAGCGTGGTGGCTGTCATGAAGGATATAGCGAGGGCGATGTTATGACAGACCTGAGCTACATCATCGAAAGTGCAGACGTGCGTAT
>Ga0326512_10000552_pt1 | contig 32991 bp, 54 predicted proteins | sample 1_2617_0518_D_FD_203652 | JGI IMG/M metagenome (GOLD analysis project Ga0326512, IMG submission 203652) | Bovine rumen microbial communities from UC Davis, California, United States - 1_2617_0518 | ecosystem: Host-associated > Mammals > Digestive system > Stomach > Rumen | place: USA... | reverse complement strand
TGGAGAGCGCGATGGGCTGGCCCTACGTCTCCCCCGGCACCAACGACAGCCGCGGCATCGACTGCTCCGGCCTGCTGGTCTACGCCTACCGGCGGGCCGGGCAGCGCATCTACCACGGCAGCAACACAATCGCCAGGCAATACGTCCACAAGCTGGAGCCTCTCACGAGCGTAAAGCAGCTGCAGCGTGGCATGGCGGTGTTCAAGTGGAACCCGAACACGCCGAGCAAATTCAGCGACGGGCTCGGGGACTTCCAGCACGTCGGCGTCGTGACGCGGACAAACCCGCTGCGGATCGTACACGCCAGCAGCGCGGCGGGCAAGGTCGTGGCGGATTCAAAACTCGGAAAATGGCGGTACTGCGCCTATCTGGACGCGGTGGATTATGGAGGTGGCGATATGGGCATCCTCGAAGATATTGCAAGAATGTTCGGCGGCGGGCAGACACCGCAACCGACTACGCAGACGGACCTGCAACCGACGACCATGACGGACCTGGGGACCGGCCCCTCTGTCCCTGCGGGGACATCTCCCCTGCAAGCTGGGGAGATTGGGGCTGAGATCGGGGCGACGCGGATCGTGACCGCCGCGAGCGGCAACACCGTCCGCGTCCGGGAGGCCCCGGGCGGCGCGAAAATCGCGGAGCTGCCCCTGGGCACGCGGGTCACGGCCCTGGGCGGCAAGGTGGACCGCAGCGGCGTCGAGTGGACGAAGATCCGCTATGAGGCCGAGGGCTGGATGATGAGCAAGTTCCTGAAGGGCGGTGTGTGACCATGCCGGAGTGGATCGCCAAGTATTGGCTGGAATGGCTCTTCGGCGTGCTGATCGCCGTCCTGACGCTGGTCGTGCGGACGCTGTCTGCGCGCATCAAGAAGCAGGCCGAAGAGAACAAGGCGCTGCGCGACGGCATGCGGAGTCTCCTCAGAGCCCAGATCATCGACACGTGCGAGCGGGTGATGGCGGATCAGTGGTGCGGCGCGCGGATGCGGGACACCATTAACGACCTGTACAACAGCTATCACGCGCTGGGCGGGAACGGGACGGTCACGTCCATCGTGACCCAGGTGATGGACCTGCCCGCCTACAAACAGGAGGCGAAGAACCATGAAAATTAACTGGAAGCTGCGGTTCAAGAATAAGACCACGCTGGCATCAATTGCTTCCCTGGTGATTATGATTGTCTATCGCGTCATCAATCAGCTCGGCATCGTGCCGATTTTCAGCCAGAGCTTCGTGATGGAGCTCTGCATGAATATCCTGACGCTCCTCGGTCTGCTGGGTGTGATCGTTGACCCGACGACCACGGGCATCAGCGATTCAAAAAGAGCAATGCAGTATGATTGGCCCTGGGATGACGAGGCCGATACGGATTGTGTCGCGCCCAGACCGGGCGGCAATGGCTGACGGTTGAACCAGATTAACGCAGGAGCGGCGTTTGCCGCTTAGACGAGTATTTATCCACCTGACCACACGGACGCGCCAGAGAGCGTTCTGGACGGGTCTGTGAGCGCGTGACAGAGACCGGGGAAACCCGGTCTTTTTGCGTGCGATCAAAAAAGCCAGAGAAGCGAGGTTTTTAGCCGCTTCGCCCCGTTTCTGCTTGTTATTAACCGTGTTATTAACCGCCAGTGATTTTGCGTGATTCTCCGTGATTCAGAGCAATAAAAGACCCTTGCAAACCGTTGATTTGCAAGGGTTTCTGGTACACCATTAGGGACTCGAACCCTAGACACCCTGATTAAGAGACAGGTTAAACTTGTTTATTTTCAAGGCATCACGGGCCAATTGTTATTAACGTGTTATTAACCCAACTGATCCGATATTGCCTTCTGTTCGGATAATGTTGTGGTCTGGTAGTGCTTGCGGGTGGTCTCATAGGACGCATGGCCCATCAATTCAGCCTTGTCTTTTTCGTCACCCGTGGCGCGTTTGATCTTGTTTGCGTAGGTGTGGCGGGCGGCATACGGGACTTTGCCGACGATGCCCAGCGCGTCCATGATCGGACGCCAGATGAATTTGTTGAAATACCGCTCCGGCATCTGTGAAAAGCCTGTCGGTTCGCCCTTGCGGTTTTTGTCGTAGCGTGGAAATAGCAGGTCTGTACCCTCGACGGCCAGCCGCGCCTCGATGATCGGCTGCACCTTCGGCGGGATGGTCACGGTCCGCGTTTTGCCCGCTTGGGTTTTGATGCCGCCAGCAATAAACGGCACATCATTCTCGACGTGATAGTCTGATTTCTTAAAGCCGAAGAACTCGCTTGGCCGGTGCCCCAGGTAGCACATAGCCACAATGTACTCCGCATACGGCAGCCCGGATTCTTCGATTCTTGTTAGCTCATCTTCGGTCAGCGGTTCATAATGTTTGCTCTCCCCGTCCCCTGTGTACAGGTTCGCGGCGGGGTTACGGTTCACTTGGTCGTCGTCCTGCGCGTACTTGTAAATCATGTTTGCGGTCACTTTCATCAGCTCCCGCGTGCGCTTGCCCTTGCAGGCGTCAAGGCACTCTTGCAGGTTGACGGCGCTGATCCTGTCCACCTTGTACTTGTGGAGCGGCGCAAAATGCTTGAACGCGCCCTTGTAGCCCTCCATGGTCTTTTCGGATATACGGCCCTCGTACATTTCACGCCAGAGGCGGAAATCCTCCTCAAAGGTCTTTGGCTTGTGTTCAATCCGGGCGGTCTCATACAACGTCGGGAGATAGTTTATCGCCTCGCGCTTGGTGTGGAAACCGCCCTTTGTTTTGTACTTCGGCAACAGTTTATCTTCTTTGTGTTCGTAGTGATCCACGACCCGCGCCGTCCACGTCTGGCCGCGCTTGTAGACGTGACCTGTCCCGTTCGGACGTTTCATCCTATCACCCTCTGTTATTCGTCCCGGCGAAATGCAGATAACAACCCGGAGAGCGCAGCCATCAGCGCAGCTTGTCCCTCCGACGTCAAAGCGCGATAGTTTGTTATCAATATCTGTTCTTCGGATGAGAGCCCTGGTATGGGGCTTTTTTCTGTTGCTGACACGACCGTTACATCATCGTTGTAAAGGTCTTGCACAGACACATCAAGGGCGGCGGCTATCTGAGCCAAAGCCCTTGCGCCTGGTTCAACCGTTCCTGCTTCATACTTTGCGATTGTTACGCGGTTCAGCATGGCAAGCTCTGCAAGTTCATCTTGTGTCATGCCCTGTTTTTTTCTTATCGCTTTGATGTTTGCGCCTATGTTTACAACAGCCATTATTATCCGCCTCCGATCGCTTTAACATAATTGTAACACATTTGTTAATGAAATTAAATAGCTTTTATGCTACAAAACATTGATTTATTGTTGCAAAATAGCTATAATGGCATTGTAGCAAAAGAGCTACAACAAAGAAAGGAGGCGAAACAATGAACAGGGTTCGCAAGCTCCGCGAGGCGCAAGGGCTTACTCAACAGCAGTTGGCAAAGCTCGCGGGCGTAACACAGCCGTATCTGCATGACCTTGAAAAAGGCAACAGAGGCGCGAGGCCGGAGACCTGGGCGCGGATTGCGGAGGCGCTGGGCGTCAAGGTTGAGGAACTAAGGGAGGCGAGCTAATGACCTTTGAGCAGATCAAAGAAAGCAAGCTCTTGATGCTCACTCCGGCGCAGGTAGCCGAAGCGCTGCACATCGCGCCTCATGCCGTGCGGCTGATGGCTGCGGATGGGTCTCTCCCGTTCCCGTTCATCCGCTCCGGCAACAGAACACACATCCCCCGCTTGGGGTTCGTCAAATGGATGGAGGCCGCAAACAATGATGATGATCGTTGAAAGAATCTGGGGCAGACATGGCGCGATATTCCCCCGCACTCGCTGGGTTATCAAGCATTTGTTTCTGGGCGTGGCGGCTGTGTTGTCCGTTCTCACCCCGTGGCTGATTATGTTTCTACACTAAGGAGGAAGGAAAATGGATAACAGATTCAAGGTAGGAGATAAGGTAAAGGTTATCAAGGTTTCAACCGATATAACATATTATCACGTTGGTGACATCCTCACGATTACAAAGATAGATACCGCTCACCCGTGGTCCGAGATGAAGTACAAGGGAATTGCGAACGAATCCCTTGCAGAAATTTGGCTTCGCAATGATGACATTGTTGCTTATGAGAAGAAAACAAAAAAAGCCTGCAAATACTACATCGGGCAGAAGGTCAGATTAAAAGAGTCGTTCGGCCATTTTAACAAAGGAGACATCACCGTAATAACTCAAGTCGATGAGACTGATGACAACATACCCGTTAAGATCAGACTAAACGATGATTATGACGCATGGATCAATGCAAGTCGCTTTGAGATTGTGAAGCCAAATCACCCCGTTATTGTTATCACAACCGATGGCAAGAAAACCATGGCCCGGTTGATGGAAGGAAAGAAAACCATCTGCGAAGCATCTGCGAAGCTTTCAGACAAGGACACGTTCGACTTTGAAACAGGCGCAATGATCGCGTTTGACAGGCTGGTCAAAACGATGGGGGCCAAGATTGAAAAATAAAGCCCGCCGTTGGCGCAGCGGGCGAGAAACCGATGATCGAGCAAAATCATCACCTGCATTATAGCAGGACAAAGGAGAAAAATCAAATGTTAGAAAATGGCTGGGTTCTCAATGTTGATCGGGACTATGCGGAGTATGTAGGCCGGGAACCTACTATCAATGACATGGACATTGGCGATTATAGAATCTCTGATTTCATCTATGAAAAGGATTTGATCCTTGAATTGGGCCGCAAGCTGACCGGGGCTTATGACCCCAACGAAGTGATACAGCAGTTGGTCGAATGGCTCCGCAACACTTCCCAATATAAGGCAATGGTCGAAAAGGCCGAGTATCGGCTTGTTGAAGATGAGCACAGCGGCGAATTTGATAGTTATATGGAGGGCTACAACAGATGAGCACATACGAGGATATCTGCAAGGCAAACGCGACCTTGCACCCGATTGATGTAAAAGGCAAACAGTATGCGCCCGTTACCGAGCGTATCAAGGCTTTTCGGATGATCCACCCGGAGGGCGGCATTACAACAGAGATTGTCAGCATCGAGGGCGGCGTGTGCGTGATCCGGGCGATGGTCACAACCGCCGAGGGCCAAGTGCTGGGCACCGGCACAGCCTATGAAAAGGAATCAAGCTCGTACATCAACAAAACCAGCTATATCGAAAACTGCGAAACCTCCGCCGTGGGGCGGGCGCTGGGAATGGCCGGATATGGCATTGATGGAAGCATGGCAAGCGCCGAAGAACTGCTGAATGCGATGAAACAGCAAGAGGACATCAAGCGAGCCGAGGCCGAGACCGTCAAGCAGTTTGGGGAGAGCGCCACCAACGACAACGGCGCGACGCTGCAAGCCTTCGCCAAGGCGCGGGGGCTGAAAGCCGCAGACCTCAATCAATGGCGCGTGGCGGCGGTTCACGATGGCGTGATCCCGGATGCCAAGTGGACAGCGATGAGCAAGGGCCACATTGAAGACTTTATCGCTTATGTGGAGAGAGGGCTAAACAATGGCTGACACAGTACAGCACAGGCCGAAGCGGCAAAAGATAGAGCTTTACAATGATAACTTCCAAAACTTCAAATGCTACGGCATCCCAAAGGCACAGCTTGTTATAGCTGATATCCCGTACAACATCGGCACAAACTTCTATGGTAGCAATCCAACATGGTACATCGGCGGGGATCGCAAAAACGGCGAAAGCAAAAAGGCAGGAAAAGCGGCTTTCAATAGTGATTTCAACTTTAACCTCGTTGAATACTTCCACTTCTGCAATCGCCTGTTAAGGCCGGAGCCAAAGGAGAAAGGGCAAGCGCCTTGCATGATTGTCTTCTGCTCATTTCAGCAGATGGCACCGCTGATCGAGGTGGCGAAGAAGTACGGCTTCCCGAATTGGCTGCATATGACCTTTATTAAGAATTACTCCCCGCAAGTGCTGAAAGCAAATATGCGAATCTGCGGAGCGACAGAAAACGCGCTGATTTTCTACCGGGACAAACTGCCGAAGTTTAACAACGGCGGAAAAATGGTCTTTGACTGGATGCAGTGGGAGAGAGACCCGCGAACCGTCCCGAAGATTCACCCGGCGCAAAAGCCGCTGTCTCTGCTCAAAAGGCTGATTGAGTTGTACACCGACCCCGGCGACGTTGTAATAGATCCCGTGGCAGGCAGCGGCGCAACACTCCGCGCCGCATGGGAGACAGGCCGCACAGCTTACGGCTTTGAAATCAGCCGCGATTTCTGCAAGAGAGCCAAGGAAGAAATGCTGAACGTAAAAGAACACCCGCTACAGATGGCAATGCAGGAGGTAATCAATGGCTGAAATCGTCGGCGGTCAGATCGTCAAGGTAGACCCAAGCGGTCTGACCGTCCACATCCCCTACGATAATTGGGAGCGGTACATCACCCGGCAATATGAAGGCGTCCGGGTGGAGCTGATCGACGAGCGGGAGCGGACGCTTGACCAGATGCGCAAGGCATGGGCGATCATGTCAGACATGGCGGTTTACATCAGCGGAGACAGACGCGCTGCGAAAGAGGACGTATACCGCCCCATGTGCGCAGACTTCGCCCTCAAAGCGCAGGAGACCTTGCAGAGACAGCTATTTCACCTGTCAGACGCCAGTATCACCGAGGCAAAGGATTTCATCAGCTTTCTACTTGATACCTGCCTTGAAATGGACATCCCGCTTTCACAGCCCGCCGCGCTGCTGACCGATGATATACAGCACTATGTATATCAATGCACGATCAACCGCAAGTGCGCGGTCTGCGGCAAGCGGGCAGATCTCCATCATGTAGATAGCGTGGGTATGGGCCGCAACCGGCGGGAGATTGACCATGAGGGCATGAGGGCATTGCCCCTCTGCCGGGATCACCACGGCGAGGCGCACAATACGCCGCTGGCCGAGTTTCTGGATAAGTACCACTTGGAACCCATCGTCATAGACAAGCGCATCATCGAAAAACTCAACTTAGGGAGGAAAAGCAATGAATAAATTGACCATCATCGGAAACCTGACCAGAGACCCGGAGAGCCGCACCGTACAGACGGCAAACGGCGAAGCCACCTGCTGCAACTTCTCCGTTGCCGTCAATAACCGCAAGGGCGACGCTGACTTCTTCCGGGTCACGGTCTGGCGCGGGCTTGCGGAGAATTGTGCAAAGTACCTCGCAAAGGGGCGCAAGGTAGCTGTCACCGGCCCCGTCTCGCTCCACATGTACAACGCGGCGGACGGCACCACAAAGGCCACAATGGAGGTTCACGGCGAAGACGTGGAATTTCTGACGCCCAAGGCCGAAGGGCAGCCCGCAGCGGCTCCTGCCGCCGCTCCCGCTCCAAAGCCCGAACAGTATCAGCAGGTAGACGCGGGCGACGATCTGCCGTTCTAAGGCGGTGGGCGCATGAAAATGACGGGCTTTATCTGTCACGACCATTACTTGAACAAGTTGGCGAAGCTCTCAGATCAAGAGGTAGGGCGATTGATGCGGGCGCTGATGACATATCACGCAAGCGGAGAGGTGCAGGAACTCGCGGGACGGGAAAGCATAGCATTTGACTTTATCAAGGAAGATATCGACAGAGCAGAAGCGGCCTATAAAGAAAAATGCGACACAAACCGCCGGAACAGAACGTCAACGACCGTCAACGACCGTCAACGACCGTCAACGGACGATGACGAACGACCCCAAAATATAAATAAAAATAAAAAAGAAAATAAAGAGAATAAGGAGTTAGAAGAATCTAAAGATTCTTCTTGCCCGGCGCTGGATGAACCAGCGCACGGGCCGACGGTGATAGAGCTTCCCCTGATCGACGGCACGATGTTTCAAGTTACGGAGGATTATGTACAATCGCTTGAATCACTCTATCGGGCGGTTGACGTAAGGCAACAGCTCCGCAACATGCGCGGATGGCTGGACAGCAACCCTATCAACAGAAAAACAAGCCGCGGCATTCGCAGGTTTATTACCAATTGGCTGTCAAGAGATCAGGACCGCAGAAGCCCGCAGGCCGGAGGAGGGCCGCGACCATACGTCAACCCCGTGCGCGAGATGGTAGAGAAAGGAGTGTTTGCGGGTGAATCTTGAACAGGCTGGGAAGATCGTCTCCCTCATCATTGACGTTTGGCCCAGTTTTCTAAACGGGCGGGAACCGGAAGGGACGGTCAGGATTTGGCAAAGGCTCTTTGCGGAGGATGAATATCAAACCGTGGGCCAAGCCTTGTATGCATATATCAGCATGGACAACAAAGGTTTTCCACCGTCGCCCGGGCAGATACGCGCACTCATGGCAGACCTGGCCGCAGAGCAAAGCGGAGAAATGACCGAATCCGAAGCGTGGGCTCTCGTAGACAAGGCCACACGGCGCGGGGCTTATAACAGTGAAGAAGAATTTGCGAAGCTGCCGCCCACAATCCAAAGGTGCGTTGGAGACCCGAAGCAGTTGAAAGCATGGTCACAGCTTGAAGAAGACGAAGTGCAGACCGTCATAGCGTCCAACTTCAAACGGTCATACAGGACAATCACTGAGAAGCAAAGCAAATATGCGGCGTTGCCGCAGAGCTTGCGGGACAAGCTGCCGGGGCTGGCAAGCATCGGTCTGATGCCCTACGAGCGAAAGGCGCTGCCGCCGCAAGAAAAACCAGAGATCATACCAACCGAAGCGCCTGCAAGATCAACGCTGCCGGATTGGATGATTGCGGGCATGAAAGAGCTTGAACATGCGAATGTTTAGGAGGCTGGCCGATGCTCTATCAATTCACCGTCCCCGGCGCTCCGAGGGGAAAGGAGCGGCCCCGCTTTGTCAAACAGGGCGGGAAGCAGTTTGTATACACGCCGCCCAAAACAGCGGCCTATGAAAAGCAGGTGAAGGCGGCCTATCAAGGGCCGCACTTCTCCGGCGCGGTGGGCATCCGGGTTATGGCCTATTATCCGATCCCGGATAGCTGGCCGAAACACAAAAAGCAGGAGGCGCTTGCCTGCCTGATCTATCCCACGGTTACGCCGGACCTTGATAACATCCTCAAAGCCGTCTGCGATGCGCTCAACGGCGCCGCCTACGCAGACGACAAGGCCGTTGTGAGCGCGAGGGTTGACAAGTGCTATTCAGACAGACCCCGCGTCTGTGTCGAGATATGGGGGGAGGTTGGCGGCATTGACCCAGACAGAGATGATCCTTAACCACCTGAAAACCAAAGGCCGGATAACCCCGCTCGAAGCGCTGAACCTGTACGGATGCTTCCGGCTTGGGGCGCGTGTGTACGATCTCCGGCAAAGGGGCGTGCAGATCACAAGGGTAATGGTGGACGCGCAGAAGCCCAACGGCAAAAAGGAGCGGTTCGCGGCCTACTATCTGACGGAGGCGCAATCATGAACAGGCACGAGCGCAGACAGCAAGCGCGGTTTGAACAGAAGATTCAGAACAAGATCACCCGTGTAAACGCCGCCAATGGGTCAGAGATCACCTTGGAGACCATGAAGACCGCCACGCAGAAAGGCTTTGAAGAAGGCCTGCGCCGGGGCGAGATCAACGGGGCCAAGCTGATGGCGGCGGTTCTGATGCTGGAACTCAACAAGAAATTCGGCTTTGGCCGGGGGCGTATCTGCCGCCTGCTGGATGCCGCTGTCAATCAGTACGACGTGGCATTCGACCCAAGCGAACAGGTTGAGGAGCTATACAAGCGCACCGGCGTCAAGCTTCGGTTCGATGATGAGCACGACGATTTCAGGCCTTGGGGAGAATAGCATGAGTATACATATGGCGCTTTCAAAATTCAAATGCAGGCAATGCGGCAAATTGAAAGAAATGCCCTTCGGCGCGACCTGTGATACATGGGTTTACAAGTCCGATTCAAAACTGTTTTGTTCCTACACCTGCTTCACAAGGTACAAGGCAAACCACGAGAAAACGATAGCGGAAAGCCGGGATCGGATGGCCACATCAGGCAAAAGGTGGACACAGGACGAGGACGACATGATTGTATCGATGCGAAAAACTGGGGCAAACTGGACAGAGATTAGCAACGAGCTACCCGGCAGATCACCACAATCTGTATTGGCACACTACAAGGCGTATTTGGAGGGGACGGCATGAACATCAAAGAGACTTTGCTTGACCTGTACTCCCGGCGAGAGATCAACGAGCAGGCGCGAAAGATGCGCGATATGATCTTGGCGGACGGCGAAAAGGACGAAGACCAGAAATATCAATGGTTGATGATGGAGAAGAACCTTATCACGCGGGCGATTAACTCTGCCGAAGAAGCGGAGATGAACCTTGCAAGCCTTGACGCATACATTACACGGCTTGCAATACTGGACAAATGCCGGGATGACCCGCTATTGGAGGACGACGAATGAGCACAATGTCAGTTATCCCCGCCCTGGACTGCATCCGGCGGGACGTTGACCATTGCTCGCGCTGCTCCCGATGCGTGTTTTACAGCCGGAATGATGATATGTGTCGACGGCACCTCATCGCGGAGCGGGCGCTGAACCTGATCAATGAGCAGGCAAACAAGATCAACGAGCTTATCATGGAGGCTAAAGATGACGATAGCGGACGCGCTGGCAAAGCTGGCAGAGCTTGAAAAATGCTTGAACTACAACAAGGCCAAGAATGAACATTGGTCGCCCGAAGCGTCAGAAATATGCGAAGGGTGGGAAAAGGCGGTCAACTTCGCACGGGCCTACATCATCGCAAGAATGGCGGAGGAGGATGACGGCAAGTGAGATACAAACAGGGCTATGACAAAGAACTTGTCAAGGCGATCATGGATTATCACGAATACCACCGGGACAGCAACACCCGGATTATCCGCTGGGTGTGCGACCCGAACGGCTATGCGCTTCTCCTGTGCCGCTTCGATAACGAGCAGGGCGAACCATATTGCGGCCTGTATATGTGCGACTATGACAACTTCATGGAGCGCTGGGACATCCAAGAAGCATACACCCACGAAGCGGCGCGGGAACACGACATGGTGCAATGGTACATGAGCGGAGAAGAAACGGAGGACTATGCGCTATGAACACAGGAACGGCGTTGATGATTTTCTCTGACATCAGAAACTACAAATACACCATTTCAGAAAAGGCGCTGGCGATCCGGAAGGTGCTGGATATGCCGACCCACAACGGCGTGACCAAGGACAAGATTCTGGGTGCGCTGGACTGGGTGTGGTGCGAACTCTTTGAAGTTGTGTACGAGTACAGACCAAGTGAAATCGTAATGGAGGAAGAAGATGACGCACAAAATCAAACTGAGGATTGATTTCTGCGATGCCGTATTGGACGGCAGAAAGACCTTTGAAATCCGCGAGAATGACAGGGGTTATCAAACCGGAGACCTTGTGAAGTTTATCCCGGTGGACAAGATGGGGCTGGAAATGCCCCATCCTGTCACCGACAAAACGTACAGAATCACCTACCTGCTCAACGGATGGGGACTGAAGGAAGATTATGTCGTGTTCGCCATTGCAGAGGACAAGCCGAACACAGCAAAGGGAGCGTCAATAGACACGCTGGGGCTTTGCACACAGGCGTATAACGCGCTTCGCCGGGGAACATACAAGCAAAACCCGAATGGCAGATGGAATCATGACGGCGAATGCAAAACCGTGGAAGATGTGCTTCATGCGTACTTGAATCGGCGCGAATGTCCATACAGACTGATGGGCGCTAAAACATGGGAAAACGTTGCGGAGGCGCTGGATAAAGCGGGGCTGTTGAAAGAATGAAACAGTATGCAAGATGGGAACATGCTTACAAGGGGACTTCGTTTCAAATGCTTGCGAACAGATATGGAGTGAACAAAAAGACCATTGAAAACGCTATCAACGGAGTCACATGGAAGTGCGTTCCATATATGCCCGAACCGCCAACCGGTGACAAATCGTAACCAGTTGAAAAAATTTTTTCCGACTGGTTGCCAAACCCCTGATTTTTGTCCTGTGGGTATTGGAAGGAGAAAATTTTCCGAAAAACCGGAAAAACGCGCTTCCAACTGTCCGTAAGGGAGTGAGAAGGATATCCTTCCAGAAATCAGGGTGACGGCCTACGTCAGAAAGGTAACACAATGACTATCAAGATCGACGAAACCCGGCGCAACAAGTTCGGCAACATGATCATCGGATCGTGGGACAGGAACAGCAGCAACTTTGTATGGTTCATGTGCTGGTGTACTCACGTCCCCGGGCGAGAAGGGCAGATGACCCCGGTGTTTACCAGCGACCACAAGGAGGCAATGCAGTTTGTGTATGCAGACAAGGCAAAGTCTGTAATCGCGCAGATCAAGGATACTTGGCCTGAAATGAAAATGTTTGACGCCCCCGCTGCTTGGGCGATGTGTGACACCGGACGCCGCTTGATCAAGGCCATATTTGGAGAGTTCCGCGAGGACAATTAACGCATTAACCCGCTCGGCGCGGGATCGACCTGTGCAACAAACATCTGAGCAATTCAAAGGCCGGATGAACCGCCAGCCCGAGAACAAAAACAACACGCCACAGGCAACGCACCCGCGCCGGGTACTTTTGGAGGAATACGAATGATGATAACATGGACGTTCGACCTTGTAGCCCTGTTCATCGGATGGGCTGTCGGGCTATTGACGGGTGGCCTCTCGTTCGCGGTAATGGAAACGCGCGACGGCGGAGCATGGAGCAAAGGGTTTTTCGAGGGATGCGATAAGAAGTTCCTGATATCGTATCTTGACCGCGAGAAAGAGAGAGTGATGAAGCATGAGCCGAAAAAAGATTGACCCGCTGACATCAGATCATTTCGGCGCGGTTCTCAACTGCGCTGTACGCTACTGCATCGGACGTTGTACCTATATGCCCGGTCTGGTCACGGAGTGGATCATGGCCAACTGTCACGGCAAATTAAACGACAAAACGCTGTCAGTTATGGCCCGTGATATTGACGAGGCAAAAAGTTTGGGCATGGAGTGCGATGTACAGAAGTGGCGGACGTTCAGGGAGTGGATCAGGCAGGAGGCAGGCGTGTGAAATCAATCTATATCGCTGGGCCGATGAAGGGACACCCGGATTATCACGAAAAATTCAACATGGCGGCGGACGTGCTGACAGACAGGGGATGGGTCGTCATCAATCCGGCTGTACTGCCGGAGGGGCTGAACCCGGAGGCCTATATGCCGATCTGCACGGCGATGATTCAGGCGGCGGACGCGGTTTGCATGTTGGAGGGCTGGCAGAAAAGCTATGGGGCCAAGCTTGAAAGGTGGTTTGCGTCTTATCAGCGAAAAGCCGTATACACCACGATAGAGAGCGTGCCGCATATAGTTGACGAGGGTTGACTGTCAAGGGTTGATAAGGGTTGACGATGGTTGACGGAGGTTGACGAACGTATGACTTTAAACGATTATCAGCAACTTGCGGCCCGGACAATCGGGCCGGATATGGACGTCATGGACTGCGTACAGCATGCACTTCATGGCATGGTTTCAGAGATCGGAGAGCTGCACGCGCTGTATCAGAAATGCTATCAGGGCCACAAGTTCGATCCTGAACACGCAAAAAAAGAGCTTGGGGATTTGATGTGGTTCGTCGCGGAGTACGCCGGGGCGATGGGCTGGACGCTGGATGAGGTGGCGCAGGCCAATATTGAAAAGCTCCGCGCCCGCTATCCTGACGGATTTGACGCGGAGCATAGCCTGCACAGAGCAGAGGGGGACGTATAAATGGACAAATTGCCGCGGCTGCCATCAAGGGACTATGCGCTGGTTTGTGCATACTGCCGCCGCTACCCTCTGGCAGTTACGGAGGCCAAAGAGGAGATCATGCTGGCCCCGATCCGTTACGACACGGATAAGGTGCAGACCGGCCCCGGAGATCCCACAGCGGCGGCGGCGCTGCGGCGGGAGAAAGCATTGGCGTTCATTGATGAGATCAACGGCGCGGCGAGAAAAACAGGCGGTTGGGCTTGGGCCGTGGTGCAGAATGTTTGCTATCAGCAGCGATGGGACAATCTCCCGGCGGCGAAGATGCCGACGGCAAACAGAACCGATTTTTTCAAGGCGCGGCGGGCGTTTCTTTGGGCCGTGGCCGGTCTGCTGAGTGATAAGGGCGTTTTGTGAATTTGGTACTATTTTCGCGAAAATCTGTGTTATAATCGTATCGTGTAAAAGCGCGGGCAGGCCAGACCGCGCTTTTTCGCATGGGGCGCGTCGGCTTTGACTTCTTCACCGGCGCGGGATTCCTTCCGCAGGAGGGGGCGGAGGGATTGACAATTAAAAAAGCCCGCCGGGGCGGGCTGTACAGATAGCAATGGTTTTCAAAACTTTTTTTGCATACGAAAGGAAGGGTTCGCATGTATGATCTTCAAGTAGTCTACCTCTCACCGCACGACCTGACGCCCTACGAGGGCAACACAAGAAAGCACGCCCCGGACGATATAGACCAGATCAAGGAGAGCATCGAAAAAGACGGGTTCAATGATCCTATCGGCATTTGGGGTGAAAACAACATCATCGTCGAGGGTCACGGGCGGCAGATTGCGGCGCTTGAAATGGGATTGGACAAAGTACCTTGTATCCGGCTGGATCACCTGACAGACACCCAGCGCCGGGACTACGCAATCCGGCATAACAGGACGGCGGAGCTGTCTGCGTGGGACTTCGGGAAGCTGGAAGAAGAGATAGCACGGCTGGAGATCGAGGGCGTGGATTTGTCCGGGCTGAAATTTGAATTTGATGCACTTAACGGGGGGGGGCAATACCGAATCCGACAAAGAAGTGCCGCTTAAAGAAGAATATCAGCTTATTGTCGATTGCGAAGACGAAGCCGACATGCAAGAAAAATACGATGTTTTGCAGGAGGCGGGAATAGAATGCCGAGTTTCGACATTGTAAAAACCGCTGATATAGACAAAACATATCGCGTTGCTCGTATCATGGGAGACTATGACGTAAAAATTGAGCATTCAAACGAGCATTTTGTCGGAGAAATCAAATTCCCGGATGATTGGCATATCGGCGCGATTGTAGGAGGTAGCGGCACAGGCAAAAGCACGATTGCAAAAGAACTGTTCGGCAATCAACTTATAACAGGATTTGAATACAAGGCCAAATCTGTTGTTGATGATATGCCGAACGATTGCGGCATGGATGAAATCGAACGCATGTTCTACGCCGTTGGCTTCGGTTCTGTGCCGTCTTGGCTGAAACCTTATCAAGTATTAAGCAATGGCGAGAAAATGCGTGTAGACCTTGCCAGAGCCATGCTGGAACGTGATTTCATTGTATTTGATGAGTTCACATCGGTTGTTGATCGGCAAGTCGCGCAAACTGCAAGCATGGCAATCAGCAAAGCAATTCACAGAACGGGAAAGAAATTCATAGCTGTTTCGTGTCATTATGATATATTGGAATGGCTTCAGCCGGATTGGGTGCTTGATACAAACGAGATGCGCTGTTTTTTTGGAACAGCCCACGCCCTGAAAAACGATTTGAAATCAGGGAATGTGGGCGCGAAGAATGGCAGAAATTTAGGCGTTATCATTATCTGAATACTGAACTTTCAACGGCTTGCAAGTGCTTTGGTGTTTATGATGGCAATAACATTATTGGTTTTATGGGCGTTTTGCATCAACCGCACGGCATAAATAAGAAGCTAAAGCGAGTGAGCAGAATGGTTATATTGCCGGATTATCAGGGCATCGGTATTGGTTACAAATTCTTATGCGCTGTGGCAAAAGAATACGCAAAGCTTGATTATACTTTTACGATTGTCACCAGCGCAAAGAATTTGATATATAAATTATCAAATGCTTCAAATTGGGGCATGAAGCGGTTGTCGTATAATAAATGCTCATCTGTCAAGAGCGCAATAGACTACAAGCGTGCGTCAATGCGAAGCAAATGCAAAACAGCATCTTTTGAATATCGGGGGTGATACCCATTGAGAGCGAGAAGCGGATAGATTGGAACGCGATTCGTGCCGAGTACATCGGCGGCGGGATCAGTCAAAGAAAGCTGGCGAAGAAACATGGCCTCACCTATGCCGCCTTGCGAAACAAAGCAGAAATAGAAGGTTGGGTAAGCCTGCGCGATGACGTACAGCGCAAGAGCAACGCCGAGGCAACGCAAAAGACCGCAGAGGCCGCCGCCGATAATGCAACCATCGCCGCCGACATTAAGAAGCGGCTTTTATTGCGTTTACAGAGGATAGAAGCGAAATACCCGTTTGACGCTACCGAAATCAGGACGCATGAAGGCAAGAGCACCGTCACCTTTCGAATAAGGGATTTGACAGCGGCCTATAAGGACCTGACAGAAGATTTGCCAAAGGGCGATAACAACAAAAACGCGCCTATTTATGACCTGTTGCGGAGGCTTGACGATGAGTGCGGTATTTAGTACGATGCAGAAGGACTTTTGGAAAAACTGCACTCACCGATGGAACGTAAAGACTGGAGCTACGAGGTCCGGGAAAACATATCAGGATTATTTTATTATCCCAAAGCGCCTTTTGTCTGTTGAAGGCAAAGAGGGCTTGAATGTCATCCTTGGCAATACGCGGGAAACAATCAGGCGAAACATCTTGCTACCCATGCAGGCCATGTATGGCCCGGAGTATGTCGGAAACCTGCGCGTTGATAATTCCTGTGATATGTTCGGACAGAAGGTTTTCTGCCTGGGCGCAGACAACGCCAACCGGGTTGACAAGGTGCGCGGATCGTCCATCAAGTATTGTTATGGGGACGAAATCACAACATGGAATCAAGATGTTTTCGACATGCTGAAAAGCCGCCTTGACAAGCCTTACAGCGTGTTCGACGGGACTTGTAACCCGGCAAGCCCTTATCATTGGTTCAAGCAGTTTCTTGATTCAGACGCGGACATTTACCAACAGGCATATACGATAGACGATAACCCATTCCTCGACCCGTCTTTCGTGGAGAACCTAAAGAAAGAGTACAGCGGAACGGTCTTATATGACCGCTATATCCTTGGCTTGTGGGTGGCGGCAGAGGGGATCATTTACCGGCTGTTTGCAGATCAGCCGTCAAAATTCATCGTTGACGATTTGCCAGAGCAGAAGATCAGACGCGCCGTGATAGGCGTTGACTTTGGCGGCGGTACATCAGCACACGCCTTTTGCTGTACCGGTTTCACAACAGGCGGCGCGATTGTCATTCTTGACGAATACCGCGAGAAAAAAGCGCTTGACCCGTCAAAGCTTGAACGTGATTTTGTGGACTTTGTGAAACGCTGTCAGGCGCGATGGCTGGTCACGGATGTATGGTGCGATTCAGCGGAGCAGACGCTAATCAATGGCCTGCGCGTGGCGGCGGCGCGTGCTGGCATCGGCGTTAATATCGGCAACGCGCAGAAAAAGCCGATCAATGACAGAATCCGCGCCACTTGCTTATTGATGGGCGCCGGGCGGTTCTTTGTGAACAGCGTATGCAAAGAAACCATAGACGCGCTGAAAAGTGCGCTTTGGGACGCGAAGCAGACAACAGAGGATGTCAGACTGGACAACGGCACAACAAATATAGACAGTCTGGATGCCATGGAGTACAGTTACGAGCGGGAGATCCCCGTGCTGATTGAATCATGGGGGCGGTGAGATATGCAGTTTGTCCGAAAGATTAAAGATTGGGGGCGCAGGCTTATGGACAGGACGGCAAGCGCGACCGGCATAGGCCGCGAATATAAAACGGTTTTCGAGTTGGGAAATGTCCCGGCTTTTCAGCAGTTTTATGATTTTGGTATCTATATTTGGAAATACTTATACCGTGGCTATTACAAGCCTTGGCACTTAATCCTTGCGCCGACAATCAGCAATCAGAAGCAGACGCGGGAGCTTTACCGGCTGAACGCGGCAAAGGCCGTATGTTCTGAGTTGGCTTCCCTTGTGTGGTCTGAGGAGTGCGCGGTCAATGTCAGCATGGACGGGCGCGAAAGCACGGACGAAAACCCCGACCCGCTGAACGAGTTTGTGCAATGGGTACTCACAGAAAACGCATTTTCGGAGAAGATGCAGGAAAGCATCGAGCAGGGTTTAGCCTTGGGCGGCGCAGCTATGAAAACATGGCGCGATGTGCGGCGCGGCGCGGACGGTGCGGAAATCCCCGAAAGCGAAGGTATTAGGATCGGCTATTCAATGGCAGATCAGTTTGTCCCCATCAGTTGGGACAATGCCCGCGTGCATGAGTGCGTTTTCATCTCCCGCGTTGCCAAAAAGGGCTGGTATTATACGCGCCTTGAATGGCACACATGGAACGGCGAGACTTACACAGTCAGAAATGAGCTATACCGGAGCGAACAGCAGAAGGGCGCGAACGGGGACAGTCAGGACATCTTAGGAATCCGCGTCCCGCTTGCGGAGATGTACCCCTATCTTGAAGAAGAAACCATTATCCCGGTTGGTGAAAGCCTTTTCTGTTATTGGCGGACACCGATTGCCAACAATCTGGATGATAACAGCCCGCTTGGCGTGTCCATGTACGGAAACGCGATGGAAACGCTTCACGCGCTGGATATCTGCTATGATTCATTCGTCCGTGAGTTCCGGCTTGGCAAAAAGCGTATTATTGTCCCCGCCCGCGCCGTCCGTCAGGTTGTAGACCCAAACACCGGCGCACTATGCAGATATTTTGACGCGAACGATGAAACATATGAAGCCCTTGCGTCAGACGATCCAGCAGATCTTAAAATAACTGACAACAGCGTTATTTTGAGGGTTCAGGAACACATTGACGCGATCAACGCATTTTTGAACATCCTGTGCTTGCAGTTGGGCTTTAGCGCCGGGACATTCACCTTTGACGCAAGCCAAGGGATGATGACCGCAACACAGGTTATCAGTCAGAACAGCAAGACTTACAAGACCATCAAAACGGTGCAGAATCAGCTTCGCCCCGCGATTGAACACCTTGTCCGAAACATCATTGATGTGGCGATTCTGTACGGCATGAATTGGGAAGGCCAGAGCATCGAAAGCCTTGCCACAGGTGGTTATCATGTCAATGTGGTGTTTGACGATGGTGTGACACAGGACAGACAGACCAACTTGAATGAGGGCGTGATGCTTGTCGGCGCGGGCCTTCTGAGCAAGTATACCTTCATGACGGATAAGAAATACGGACAGGGTTTAACCCCGGAGCAGGCCGAGGAGGAGCTGGCACGCATCAGGCAAGAGGGCACCGGTAACAGCGTAGACGTGACAAGGCTTTTCGGCGGGATGGAGTGATGATCCATGCGCCCATCTTTTCTGGATGAAATGTCGTGGAGAATGGCGGAGGTTTACGAGGCGGTTACAGACCGAATCTTGATAAACCTCGCCAAATACTTTCCGTACATCAAGGACGGCAAGGAGCCGAAAGAGCTTTTTGAATATCAGGCGCGAATGCTGGCCCAGATGGGACAGGTCAACAAAGAAACCGTCCGGATCATCATGAACAGCTTGGGCGGCGCAGATGAAGCCTTGCGCGACAGCTTACAGGCCGCGATTATGGAGGGCCTGCGGACGGAAGAGCCAAAGCTGAAAAAGGCCGCAGAGCTGGGAATGCTGAACGGCGCGGGATTTATCCCGCCAGAGGTTGACGCGGGGCAAATGCAAGCTTTTCAAGCGTTTTACAAGCAGAGCGCGGACAAGCTGAACCTTGTTAATACGGTTATGTTGGAAAGCACGGAGAACGCATACCGCGCCACCGTTTCAGATGTCGTAAACCGTGTAGGCCGAACACAGGGCATAATGAATGTTGCCGCCGGTGAGACAATCACTGGTGTATCAAGCTGGAACACCGCTATGCACGATGCAGTAGAAAAGATGGTCAGCAACGGCCTGACCGGCTTTATTGACCATGCAGGGCGGCGGTGGTCTCCCGAAGCGTATGTCGCTATGGATGTTCGGACAACGATGTATAACACATCGCGGGCGGCTATCTGGGAGCGTGCGGACGAGTTCGGCGCAGACCTTTACCAAGTTTCCAGCCACAACGGGGCGCGGCCTTTGTGCTATCCGTGGCAGGGCAAGGTCATTGCCAGAACCGGCGGGCATGGCTTTACCACAGATTTTGAGGGCAACCGCGTTGAGGTGTTCGCACAAAGCGAGACAACATACGGACAGGCGGCAGGGTTGTTCGGAATTAATTGTCATCATTACCCGATAACATTTATACCCGGCTTTTCAACACAGCGCGGCGAACCGCAAGACCCGGAAGAGAACGCCAAGACCTATGAAGAAAGCCAAGAACAGCGAGGCTTAGAGCGCAAGCTGAGAGCAGAGCGGCGGGATTTGGCTGTCATGAAAGCACAGGGCGCGGACATCGAGGCCATCAAACAGCAAAAGGCGCGTGTTGATGCCGCATCTGATGCAATAGACGAATTTTGCGACAGAACCGGCAGATCGAGAAAGCGAAATCGGGAGTATACGCCGATTGACGCGAAGTTCCCGCCGAAAAACAGTTATGACCCGGCTGATTTCCCGACAGATGTCAAAGACCAGATGGAAGCATGGTTTAGGAGGTAAGACGATGAATTGCACCCATCCCGTAATTCACCAGAAGGGAAGCGTGCTGTACTGCCACATTTGCGGCGCTGTGCTGTCTCTTGAAGCCAAGGCGGACAACAATCCACCCACGGCAGAGAAGCCCGCAGAAACGCCGCCAGAGGCCAAGAAACGCACGCGCAGGAAAAAGACCGATGATTGAACCGCCGCACGGCGGTTTTTTCATACAAATCACGCCCGGCGGGGCGTTAAACACGTAACCCGGCCTATCACTCTATCAGGCCGCAAAAAGGAGGAGTAAAACATGGCAGGCATTTTCACACGCGGAGCGCTGGACAAGATCATGAACAATGGAGACCTGACCCCGGAGCAGAGAACCGAGCAAGTTTTCTCTCTATACGGGCGGGCACTCGACGAGGGTTTTGTCAGCAAGAGCGACGCGGAGCAGGCCAAACAGGCCGCAGTTGACGCGGCAAAGGCAGGCTTCAAAATCCCCGACCCCGTAGACCCCAAGACCACAAAGGAATATCAGGACTTGCTCAACGAGCGTGACATGCTCCGAACGATCGGCGGAGACGATTTCGCAACGGTCAAGCCCAAATTCCGGGAACAGGTATTCGGGATGCTGGACAGGGGCGAGAAAGCCAAGCCTGTTGCAGACCAACTGACCGGGATTAAAGAAAAGTATGAAGAATACTTTGTGCCGGTCAAAGAAGAACCCCAGCCGAAACCGCAGTTTGGCGCACCCACGGAGGGCAGTATGCCAAAGGGCGATGACGGCGCAGAAGCCCAATTCCTCAAGGCATGGGGATTAACCCCGAAAAAGTAAAAGACGAAAGGAGAACAGACAATGCCATTTGTTCAGACTAATGTAAACTATGCGGCTGAGTATAGCCGCGCCGTGGCTAACGCCTACCCCTACTACTCCTATTTCTCCGAGATTTGGGCCAGCCCCAACAGCGCGACCTATCGCCCCGGCCTCGGCAAAACGATGTATATTCCTTCCTTTACGGTGAAGGGCGCGTCTGCCGTTGACCGCGACAACCTTAACGGCGTTTTCGCCCGCAACTGGAACAACAGCCTCCAGCCCGTGACCCTTGACATGGATCGTGAATGGTCTACCCTGATTGATCCTATGGACATCGTGGAGACGAACGATGTTGCGACCATTGCCAACATCACCCGGACTTTCAACGAGCAAATGAAAATCCCGGAAATGGACGCTTATCTTGCCGCGAAGCTGTACGCGGCTGTTACCCCGGACACCACCGCGCTGACTGCCGCCAACATCCTGACCACTTGGGACGGCTATCTGGAAGCGCTGACCAATGCCCGCGTGAACCGTGACCGCGTTAGGGCCTATATGACCCCCGGCACGTATAAGCTTCTCAAGGAGGCTTCTGGCCTGACCCGGTTTATCGACACCGCTGAGGGCTTCCGGGGCGTTGACCGCAATGTTGCGCGTCTGGATGGCGTAAACGTGCGCGAAGTCCCCTCCGACCTGATGAAGTCTTCCTATGTGTTCACCGATGGCTGGGTGGCCGCTTCCGGTGCGAAGCAGATTAACATGATCCTTGTTGACCCGATGGCTGTTGCCGCGCCCGTGAAGTACGAAACCGCCATGATGTCCGCACCCACCGCGCAGAGCAAGGGCAAGTATCTGTATTACGAGCGCTATTATTACGGCGCGTTCGTGCTGGCGAACCGCACTTCCGGTATCATCGTCAACGCCGATTCCTGATGAGGTGACAGCATGAGCGCGATTGTGGATTTTGTCTATTACAGCAATGTCTATTGTGCGGATGAGGCGGACGCCGAATCATTCCCCGCGCTGTGCGCTCGTGCAGAGGATGTAATCGGGAGTATGACGCGCTGGCAGGTCAATGATACAAACATCGGAGACCTGCCCGCGCAGATTCAGACGCTGTACAAAAAGGCCATCTGCGCACAAGTGGACTTCTTCGCGCTCAATGGCCTTGACAGCGTGGCCGGTTCATCCGGCGTGGGCTTTACAGTCGGCAAAGTTTCGGTCAATGGTACAGGCAGGGCGGAGGGACGCGGCGCAATGTCCGCCTATATCTCCCCCATGGCCTTGATGTACCTCGAACAGTCCGGCTTGATGAATCCGCAAGTCGGCACGCTGGCGGAGCCGTGGATCGGGTGGTGTTTGCCATGCTAAGACCGATCCCAGCCCGCATTTTAAGGAGTACGGCGACGGTGGAGGTTTGTACTGGCGTTGATCAGTATCAAAATCAAACCTACAAAACCTACACCGTCCGGCGTGTGCACTTGCAGCCGACAGAACGGATTATCAAAAGCAGCACAAACACCGACCAGCAGCTTTCCGGCGTGCTGTTTGTGGACGTCCGCCATTCAAGCCCCGCGCTTGACTGGCGGACGCTCTTGCAGCAGGCGCACGACAACGGCGGAGATATGCGCGTGACGGTGCGCGGCGTGCGGTACACCGTGGCAGCCTGTGACAGTTTGAGAGACGATACAGACCGCTTGCACCACTGGGAAATTTCAATGTATTGAAGGTGGTACTGTGGCTGTTACAATCAACATCAACCGCGCCGCCGTGGAGGCCAAAGTCAAGAGCGCATGGGACAAGGGGCTTGCGATCCTGTCCGAAGAAGTGCTGAACGATTGCAACCAGTATTGCAAAGAGGACACCGGCATCCTGATTCAATCCTCCTTGATTCATTCCATCCCGAAGCAAGGTAAATTGGTCTGGCAAACGCCCTATGCCAAGCGGCAGTATTGGGAGATCAGGACGGCACACACGGACAAAAACCCGAACGCAACCTGGCGATGGTGCGAGGTCGCCAAGGCCAAGCACCGTCTGCAATGGGCGCGGCAGGCTGAGGAATTGTTGAGGAAAAATCTATGAGCGTCATAAACGAAGTAGTGGAAGCCGTTATCGGCTTGATGAACGCCACAAACCCCTTTGCCACCGTCACGCGGGGCGCGCTGCCCACCGGGCGCGGCATCACATGCGAGGTGGGGCCGTCTTCACCGTCTGAGGTATACATGGACAAAAACACCTTTGTCCCGTTGGATATTGCGATCAACGGAAAGCACGAAAACCTGAAAACCCTGTCCGACTGTCTGAACAATATTCACTCTGCCCTCACCCGCGCCACCGCCTACCCATCGGGCGACGGCTGGCAGATCGTGGATATTGAGAACACAACACTTCCCCAGCGCATCGGGCGCGAGGATAACAACGAATGGCTGATGGCCTCCGCGCTGTCGGTCAAATTCTATTGGAGAGGAGACTAACAAATGCCGAAAGTGAATCCGGTTTACGATGATGGTTTTTATATCGGCGTTTCAAAGACGGAAGCGACCCCGCCGGTCTGGACGTATGCGCGACTGTGCGAGGGCGTGAAAAACGTCAACGAAAACAGCAACGAGCAGAACCAGCAGGCTTATTACCTTTGCGGTCACGGCGGCGCACATAATGAAGTAACCGGGATGGCCCCGCAGTACGATTTCGAGTGTGACCGGGTAGAGGGTGACGCCGCGCAGGATTATATTGTGAGCCTGAAATATCAGTTTGGCGAGGCGCGTAAAACCAGCTTGAAGATTATCGAACACGGAAAGCAGATTGTCGCGGACGCGACCATTGCCAACCTTGTAACCTTCGGCGGGAATGCGATTGAACTCGACAAGCTGAACTTCTCCGTTATGGTCAATGGCATTCCCACAGTGACGGACGCCCCTTGACACCGATCCTGTATAGGCTCGCTATAGGATCGCTTGTTTTAGAGCCAACGGATAACCCGCACATGCTCGTGACGCACTATGATCCGCAGACCGTGACCGAATTGCTGTTATCGGCAACACCAACGGACGGCGCAAGCGGGGAGTTTGAATTCTGCATTGACACCGTTCCGAACGATGACCCCGGCTCGATGGGGCTGTTTGTCGAAAATAATACAACGTTCGCATTTTCACGAATGCCGCTTGAAGACGGGCAGCATTACAATTTCGCCGTGTGGTATTATGTGCAAACGGAAGAGAGCGAGATGTACGGAGAACCTATTTTCTGGGTGGACGCATACCCGGATGGTGGACAGTAAACGGCATTTCCTGACGGGGAGGGGGCTTCCCCTCCCCGTTTTTTTGCTGCGAAGGAGGCAAAACGCGCTTGTTTAAGAATAGCAATAAAATCAGTTTGAATCATGTGCGCGATACGGTTTACGCCGTTGAAGGTGACGAAAAATTAAAGCTGTACGTTGACGAAGATGCAATGATGATCGCCCGCAGGATTAAACGTACATTAGACGACATAGAAACCGCAAAAGAAGACGCGGGAAAGATTGACAAAGCCGCGATCCGGTTTGCACGTTCCATTTTCGGCGTGGAACAAACAGAAAAACTGTTGAACTTCTATCACGGGAGCACCTACGCCGTTTTCGAGTTTACGAGCAAATATTTCACGCAACGATTAACTGACAAGATCACAAAGGCGCAGAAACATGCGAAAATTGTATGAGCCACTCCCGGACAGCATCACCGTAAACGGCAAAAGGTACAGACTTCATCTTGGATTCAGAAACGTGCTTCGGATGCTTGAAATCATCGGACAAGATGACCTGACACCAGCGGCCCGCGACTGGTACGCGCTCCGTTGCGTATTGAAGAAGAACCCGCCGAAAAAGTATCATGATTTGCTTGCCGCTGTCATGCGGCTTTTATTTGGCGGCGATAAAAAAGCAACCGGTGAGCGCCTTACAAGCTTTGAACAGGATGCGGACTTGATAAGGGCGGCATTCTGGCAGGAATACGGGATCAACCTATATCGGGATGATTTGCATTGGTTTGAGTTTCAAGCGCTCGTGCAAAACCTGCCAAGCGGCAACAGATATACCGACGTTATCGGGATTCGTGCGCAGGAGACACCAACCGCGAACAAATACAATCAGAAAGAGCGCGAAGCCCTGATCCGTGCGAAAAGTTACTATGCGCTGGAGCTTACGCCGGAGGAGCAGCGGAAGCGTTACGAAGGATTTACACACCGGGCATTTGCTGGCCTGTCCACAATCGCAAAAGAGGTGAAAGAGTAAATGGCTGACGGACAAGTTGTCTTTGAAATCAAGGGAGACAAAAGCGGAATACAAAGAACACTAAACGAAACAACATCCGCCATCCGTAGCGCTGGCGTAAAGTGGGACACGGCATCGGGCGAAGCATCGGACAACATAAAAGACAACCTTATAAACGGCCTCAAAGCCGTTACGGCATCGGCGGCATTCGCAAAGATCACGCAGATGCTTGTGCAGTTCGGAATGCAATCTATAGAGGTAGCCTCCGACCTTGAAGAAGTGCAGAATGTTGTCGATGTGACTTTTGGAAAAGCTGGCGCGGCAAAGATTGAAGCTTGGGCAAAGTCTGCAACATCCCAATTCGGCTTGACCGAGTTACAAGCCAAACAATACGCCTCAACAATGGGCGCAATGATGAAAAGCGCGGGCATGGCAGAGGATGAAATACTTGATATGAGTATGAACATGGCAGGGCTTGCCGCTGACATGGCATCCTTTTACAACATGGATTTTGACACCGCGTTTATGAAGATTCGGGCTGGCATTTCTGGCGAGACTGAGCCGTTAAAACAGCTTGGTATCAACATGAGCGAAACAAACCTTGCTGCCTATGCTATGGCGCAAGGTTTTGAAAACGCATACAAGGACATGAGCCAAAGCGAACGGCTTTTAGTGCGTTATAAATACCTCATGGAATCAGCCTCAGACGCGCAGGGAGACTTTGCACGGACATCTGACGGATATGCAAACACACAAAGACGGATTCAAACCTATCTTGAATCCTTAAAGGCTGATGTCGGCGCAATCCTGCTGCCGATGGCGACACAGCTTGCCAACGCGACAGCGGACTTCCTTGAAATGCTGACAACAAAGCCGACGGACGCGCTGACCAAGGCCACAGACGAGATCGGGGATGCGGCAGGACAGGCCACCGAGGCGCAAGGCATTCTTGGCTATATGAACAGTCTGTATGAGAAATACGGCGATATGGCAACAAACACGGACGCATGGAGAACGGCGCTTGAAAAGCTGAAAGAGGTTTTCCCGGATATTAACCAATACATAGACGAACAAACCGGAAAGCTTACGCTGTCCAATGAAGAACTGAAAGAGTACATCGAGAAAACCAAACAGGCGGCGATTGAAGAAGCAAAGCGCAAGGCCATTGCGGACATTGCCCAATTAAAGGTTGACACCGCGCAGGAGTATTACACAGCGGAAGTCAACCGGGATATAGCACAGTCCAAAGCAGACGAAGCATTTTCCGCGATTGTGGACTTCATCAAGCAAAACAACGAAGCATTCACAATGAAGGATGCGCGGGAAATGGGCTTTGATCGTCTGATGGCTTACGCAAGATCAATCAATAACGATGTCAACGGAATTGGCAACCAAGCGCAGATTGACATGGAAGCACAGCTTGCGCAGTATGAAGCCATTTATAATCAGGAGACAAAAAACGTTCAAGATTATAACGCAAACCTTGAATTACTGTCGCAAAAGATGGCAAGCGCAAGCGTACAATACGACATAGCCGTTTCAGCGCTGGAACGCATGACACAGGCTGCAAATAATGCCGCCGGTGCGCTCGGCTCAACGCAGATGAACTCCGGGCAGTATTACAATTACTATTATTCTTCTGTCAACGGATCACACGCAAACGGCCTTGATTTTGTCCCATTTGACAATTATATTGCGCGGTTACACGCCGGGGAAGGTATTTTGACGGCGGAAGAAAACCGCATTTGGCAGAACTTCAAGAATGGGAACAGCAATATTGATTATGATATGTTCGGTAACGTCATGCGCGACAACGTACACGCGGGCGGGAATGTCTATCTGGACGGCGTGACCGTGGGCCGGGTGGTCTCCGGGCGGCAGGCGGACAGCTACCGAGCATTGGAAAGGAGCGGCTGGCAGCAATGATTTATTTTAACAATGTTGCATTGGAAGGCATCGCTCCGGTCAAGGTGGAGGACGTGCGGCCCTCCCCGATCCCGCTGAACGTCACGGCGAGACAACGCCCTATTCTCTGGGGCGCTGATTTCGTCCGTGTCACGGGCGGCAGCCGGACGGTGGCAATCACCTTCGGCGTGCTGGAACAAAACACGGACGCGCGGCAAGCCTACCTCGACGCGATCAGCAGATGGGCCGGGGACGGCATCGGACGGCTTGAAATCCCCGGCCATGAGGGGCTGTATCTGGAATGCCTGTGTACCCAGCGCCCCGAACCCTCCACGCGGCAATGGTGGGAAAGCAAACTTCGGCTTGTGTTCACCACCTACGAAAACCCCTTCTTCACGTCCAAGGTGGAGAAAACCGCCGCCTGTGGTTCGCCGTTCTACGCGGACGGCACCGCGCCGCCGCTGATGACCATTCAAAACACCTTCAGCGCAGCGGGCGCGGCCTCGTGGAGCGACGGAACAGATACCGTGGCTTTTACGTCCATCGGCGCGGGCGCGTTTGTGCTTGATCTCAACCGACAGACGGCGGCGCTTGACGGCGTGAGCGTCATGCAAAACTATGACTATCTGACATCCCGGTTTCTGATCCCCCGCGCCGGTCAGCAGACCATCACGGGCACAGGAACAATCCACTATGTCGAGAGGTGGATATAATGCAATTCGTGTTTTTCAATCTGGCGGGCCGCCCGTTGTTTGTGCGGGAGGACGCGGAGCGGGCCGAGTGGACGCATGAGGAAATGAGCTTCTACGCGCTGTTCCCATATGACCCGGAGAAGGTGATCGAACACGGTATGCGCGTCGGCTTTATGGACTGCCGGGGCGCTTTTCAGGTTTTCGAGGTTCGCAAGGCCAAGAGCTATGAACCCGATCACTATCAGGAGATCACGGCGGAGCATATTGTCATCTCCGAGCTGACGGACGATTTCTGCCAATCGGCGGAGATCACGAATCAGAGCGTGGAAACCGCGCTTGCGGGCCTGCTCACCGGCACGCTATGGAGCGTGGGCAACGTGGCGGCGGGCATCCCCGTTTCTTCCGCTGATCTGTCCATGGGCGAGGTGTGGCCCAACATCCGCACAATCGAAGCGAACTGGAACGTCTATATCACCCCTCGCGTCACCTTCTCCGCGTCCGGCATTACCGGGCGTTATCTGGATATCACCCCCGCGCAGGGCACCTTCCGCGGCGTGCGTCTGAGCCTTGAAAAGAACGCGGACGAAATGGGCGTAACATGGGACGATAGCAAGGTAAAAACCGCGCTCTACGGCTTCGGCAAGGCCCAGACCAGCAATAACCCCAGCACGGCAACACAGGCCGCGCCGCCGCTTACCTTCGCGGACGTGGTATGGGCCGCTACCTCAGACCATCCCGCCAAGCCGCAGGGACAAACCTACCTTGAAGACCCGGACGCCACAGCCGAATACGGGCGCGGCGGGCGTCCGCGCTTCGGTTACTATCAGAACGGCGATATCAACGACGCGGAGCTGCTGCTTCAAAAAACGTGGGAAACGCTCAAAACGGTGCGCATCCCGGATGTACAGATAGACAGCACCGTGATGGACCTGTACCGCATGGGCTATGCCGATCAGCCCTTGTGCCTGCATGACACCGCCATTGTGGAGATCAGGCCCACCGGCGTTAGCCTTGCGCGGGAGATCATCCGCATGACGGAAGACCTGCTGAACGCCTCCATGACGCGGCTGACCATCGGGGCCTATATTCCAAACATCGTCTATATCACAAGGGAGACAGCCAGTAGGGCCACCGGCGGCGGAGGCGGCAGCGGACGAAGCCAGACCAAAGCGGAGGCCAAATTCGCGGAGTATGAAACCCACATTACCGCCAACGAGTATACCATACAGCTCAACGCGCAGCACCTATCCGAAACGGACGGCGTATTGCAAGAGGCCGGAATTGCGATTGAAAGCCAGGACGGCGTTCTGATCTATCATCTGGACTATACAAAAGGCGTCGGCGCGGAGTTTCAAACGCAATCGAACAAGATAAGCCTTGTCGTGGGCGAGGGTACAGGCGGAAACTATATCAAAGCGGCGGAAATCATCGCGGCATTCAATGACGATGGTACTACATCAATTAAACTCGCTGCGGACCATCTGGATTTTGACGGGCTTCTTGCAGAGTTCCGAACCGCAAACGTAACCATGAATCAGCTTACAGTTTTCGGCGGTATTGTTTGCGATAGCAGCGGCATAGGCGCAGATGGTGATATTAGCACGCAAGGCTGGTTGACAGCGACAGAGGGCGTAAAGATCAACGGAACAGAGTTAAACCCCGTCAATTCCATTTCCCTGTCTGGCCCTACAAACAATCAATATACGCTAAGTTATACAGACCTTAGCGGGACGCCCCATACAGTAGGGTCTTTTAGTCGGGCCGTCAGTTCGTTTGCCGGGACGTGGACTGGCGGCGCGTTGGATGTCTTAGCGTCCCCGCAGAATCAACACTATTATGACTGGATCAAGGGCGGCCCCGCGTCATGGAATGGGAAAGTCGCAACCGTTCAGATTTTACACTCCACGACGCCGGGCAATGAACAATCATTCCAGCCAACCGGGAAAACCGTAACAGTTGACGCCTCATCTATTGCGGACGGTTATACCGAAATCGACCTGAACGGCAATTCTGGATCGGGGCCGGAGAACTCCAAGCCAAGCACAGGTCTCAATAAAGGCACTCAATATATAAAGGGATATATTTGGGGCAAGGCCGCCGCTGATGGGAAATGGTACAACATCAGATCTTTTTCAATCAGCACAGGCGCAACATACGCCGCGCAGGGCTTGTATTATGAGGATACAGACCCGTCAACCGGTAACAAAATTTATAAATCCCTCCCGTCTGGGCGTCTGTATTACAAATAAGGAGGCAAGCATGGACATCCAAAAAATAATTGACGGCATCGCTCAAAACCTTGAAACCATTGCAGACACGAAAGGCACCCTTCGGGCCGGGGCGATCTGGGCCACCGCGAATCTGACGGCGCAGCTCAAAGAAGAAGTCAAAAAGCAGCTTGCAGCCAAGGACGCCAAGATCGAAGAATTGAAGGGCCAGCTTGAAATTATCCAGAAAGGAGAATAAAAATGGCGCAATTCAAAAAGATTTTCTATCAGGATTTGACCAAACCGCGAATCATCCACCATTGCGAAGACGTGGTTTTCACTGGGGATAACCTGTCAGAAAAAATCGGAGTCTATCTGTATGACAACGGCGAGCCCTATGCGGGCGGCGGCACGGTCTCCGGCACGGTCATCAACAGCCGGGGGCAGACCGTCCCAATCACCACGGGCGAGATCAGCGGCAACCTTGTTACCGTCACACTTGAAGAGGCCGCGCTGGCCATCCCTGGCATTATCGGCGTATATGTCAAACTGACCAGCGGACAGCAGATTGCAACGGTTCTCAGCGCGAAGTTCTCCGCGGAGTCCACCGAGACAGACCAGACCATTGACCCCGGAACCATCATTTCATCTGTCTCTCAGCTTATCACGGACATTCAAACCGCCGTGGACAGCATCCCGCCGGAGTATACCGAGCTTCTGGCAGCCGTTGCGCCGACCTTCTCCGCGTCTACTGCATACACGGCGGGGAGCTACGTCTGGCAGGGCGGAAACCTCTACCGCTTCACCGCTGACCATGCCGCCGGATTATGGACGGGAACGGACGCGGTACAGGTGTCTTTGGCCGGTGATCTTGGGCAACAGGTTTCTGACTTAAAGAGCGCAGTTGACGATATAGACAACAGCCTATTTTTAGCATTAAACGCCAGTAATGCTTCTTCATATATCAAAAGCGTGTATATGACTTATGACACTACTTACGATATGATTTCGTATCCTAACTCAAGCAATTATAGTACCATAAAATTCTACCCAATTCCTAATAACGCTATTAAATTGCGAATCACTGGAAGAAGTGGCATTAACAATGCAACGATGCCTTTTGTTACTTTTTACGATAACCTTGTTGGTGATCCGCCGAAGGAATTATCGTATATAACTCAGGTCGGGATGGTAGATCATAAAAATGAGCCTGTTACAATTCCCAATGGTGCGTTGTGGTTCAGCGTTACTTTTAGGAACGGTGTTGATTATACGGTCGAAATAATCACCGATACAAAAGAAATAATCACCGATACAAAAGAAACGATCTCCAACATTGATGGTAGGGTCGCAGAACTGGAAAAAGAAACAGAGTACAGGGTGCTTATTATTGGTGATTCCTATAGTAAGAACGGACAATGGGTTTCCGCATTACAAAATGAATTGAACGTTAGTTCCCTTGTGAATCTGGCCGTTGTTTCTGCGTCGCTGAAAGATAATTATCAAGACAGAACACAATATCCGTATACGTCGCGGCCTGTTGTATCGGATGTTACTGGCAACCACAATACGTTTATGTGCCAAATCGAAAAACTAAAACGATTGATGACCGGAACTGATTTGGATAGTGGGGAAAGCAAAATTTATTCCGCAGAATCCGAATATCCGAATGTCATCATTATTGAGGGTGGGCAGAATGATTCGCCTGATGCCGACAGCGTTGTAGAGACATATCCAGATCAGATGATGAAGCACGTTACTGATGTATATGTGGCGAGAACTGCCTATGACACTCCGACTGTTAGAGATTGTTATATCAAAACCCCGTCCGATGAAGTCAACAGAACATGTTTTGCTGGCGCGTATCGCGCACTTGTGGAAGAGTTGCAGACTTTGTTTCCAAAGGCGCAAATATTTGCCACATCGCGCTCGTTGCTTGGATATTGGCTCAGTAATCATTTTCCTGGGGTGACGAAAATTTATCAGCAGCAGGAACTCTCATGCAATATGTGCGGAATAAATTTCATTAACTGGCAAGGCGGGCCGCAAATCAACACAATCATGAATTATCCCAAAGGGAACGGCACACAAACAAACCCTTACACATACGCCGAAGTATTTGCTCCTGGCGGTGCTTTGGCAAAGATGGATACCTACGATTTATTGCATCCAACAATCCTTGGCGGCAAGAAATACGGGCGAGTTGTTGCAAACGCTATTAGAGCGAATTATATCAATATCGGTGATGCGTAAAATAACACCTTAAATCAGAAACGGAGGGAACGAAAAAGGGAAGCTCAGCGCTCCCCTTCCTCCGGGTCTGGCACGTACCGCATGTCCTTAGCAAAACGAAGGAGGGGATCGGCATGCTTTACCTGATCGGCGGGCTGCTCTGCGTGTTCCTGATCTGCGTGGTGGTGATCCTGTGCAACAGAGCCGCCGACGAGAGCGAGCTGATGCGGTTTCACCCGCCCGACGATGACGACGGCGTGACCCTGATGGAGGATGATCCAGATGGCGAAAATCAGCGTTGACAGCCTGATCGCCTCGGTGGAGAGCGCGATGGGCTGGCCCTACGTCTCCCCCGGCACCAACGACAGCCGCGGCATCGACTGCTCCGGCCTGCTGGTCTACGCCTACCGGCGGGCCGGGCAGCGCATCT
>Ga0326512_10000551_pt1 | contig 33117 bp, 41 predicted proteins | sample 1_2617_0518_D_FD_203652 | JGI IMG/M metagenome (GOLD analysis project Ga0326512, IMG submission 203652) | Bovine rumen microbial communities from UC Davis, California, United States - 1_2617_0518 | ecosystem: Host-associated > Mammals > Digestive system > Stomach > Rumen | place: USA... | reverse complement strand
TGATATTTCCTCCTCTCCAATATTATAATATACAACTCAAATTGAAAATGATATTGGGTCATAATATATATTGTTGCTATCGTAATACTTTTTTAAGTAATTCCGTGAATGTACATCTATGTATCCATTATACTTAGATATATACTTAATCAGATTCATATCTACTTGAAGTGGAATTCTGTTAGCCGTTTTGAATACATGCAAAGCATAGTTTAAACTATTACTACTCTTTAGATTTACATGTCCTTTTTGACAGAATAATCCAACAGGAACAAACTTACGTATATTACTGAGAATATTATAATTCTCTATAAATACTTCTTGGTTTATAACCTCTGAACCATACTTTGTAAGTAAGACATGATTATCATAATCTGCTTTCCATTTATATGGATAATATTCTCTTAAGCCCAAAATAGATAATTGTGAATCACAAAATATATTAATCTGTTTGAACCCTATCTTATATTGATCAGCTAATACTAAAGCTAATCTTAGTCCTCTAATTTCTCCGGCATTAGCTGTAGCATTAGATCGTATTCTATATAGTTCATCTATTACATTATCTTCTATTACTGCTACAGCACCATAACAAGTATTAGGACCATGAGTAGATGCATCTGAAAATACATTAAGTGTGTACGGATTGTTAAAATCATGTACATGCAAATTATTTTTCATATCATTACCTCAAAAAAGAAACCTAGAACTGATTCTAGGTTTCTTAATAAGATTAGTATCTTCATACTAATCTATTTTTAAACTGCTCATTGAATGCATTATATCTAGCACTTGGTTTCATCATGACGACATTATCATCAAACTTGATTTGTTTTTCTGTTTCAAATACATGAACCTTCTCTGACATGGAATTGTATATAAGACTATCCTCTTTTTCAAGTTCATTTATGTCTTTGATAAAGTCGTCTGAGAATATACTATCATCTCTTGATATCCTTATTACTGGAGTTGATGCACTAAGTAAGAATAACACTGAAACATATAAAGGCTGGTTATTATAATTAGTCAGATATAATTTCCTGTCCAGTTTAATTTCGACATTATTCTCTGACTTATCATCTCTAACACAATGAAAAGTCGAATTTCCTTGTATATTTAAAGTAAAGCCAGTATTATCTTTATTCGACGGGCTATGCATCTTTGTATCTTTTTCGAAATCAAACCAGATAATATGCTTATTGATAAAGTTTATATCTTTAACTCTCAGTGAACCATCCACTCCAGATGTTTCAATTTGATCTTTTTTCAAGATATGCTGTTCAGTGATCAAATTAACTCTATTCATGCGGCATATTTTGACCTTATTTTTATCCTTATCATCATAATCGAAAGTGTCTTTAAATGTTAGTAAGTGAGTAAACTTTTTTCCTGTATCATTTTGTTTATCACTACTATCAACTTGGCCAAATACTTTACCACACCATTCGTTACTTCCAAATCCTTCAGGAGAAGGATTGACGATTCTGTACATAAGGTCATGCTTTTTTGCCACTGTAAATTGTTCTGTTTGATAGATTGCTGTAGAGCTTGCATATGGATTATATATAACAAAATCTGTCTTTATTATACCATTATATTTATAAAACTCACGCATTACAGTAGGCTGTTTATTATAGTAGCTATAGTATTCAGGATTTACATTTCCAAACAGGCTCTTAGATAAAACATACATTTCATTAGCTTTCTTCATTATATCATTTTCGTAATTCATTGTTATCTCTCCTTTTTATAATATTTATAGTAAAACTAAACTATACATCAAATATATAATATATTATTGATATAATAATTAAGTACTTGATATATGACATCATAATAAGAAAGCTGAGAATCAGTTTACAAAAAAGTATTTTGATAGTATCAGATACTATAAGACTAAACTAAATTTGAATTGTATAATATATAAATGAATAAGGAGATAATATATGGAATCTAAAAAGATATATAAAGATAGCTATGATGAGATGGTTCGTATACGTAAACAATTAGGTGGAGATAATGTATCTATCAATTTTAAAAAGTTAGATACTACAACTAAAGGAATGATAATGGATGCTTTGAGGAAAACGATAGCAACCAGGATTTCATCCGTACAAGATATAGTTTTAGGTCCGCAATAACTTTTATTTTTGTCTGCCATAGTCTGGGTTTACCCCGGGCTATGGCAGATATATTTTGTTTGCGATATCTTTTTCTTTTTCGCAAAAAGATGAGATTTTTTATAAACTAACTAATGTATTTCTAATCACGAAGGGAGATTCTAAAATGACTAACAAAGAGTACTATGACAAGAAAAGACAGGAAATCATCAAAGAGGCAGATAAGAAGATCTTAGCATTATGTAATGAGCATTCTATAGTTGATGATATAGCAGTTGCTGTGCTTAGATGCTTTAGTTATGATACTGCAATAGATGTCTTCGGAACTACATTAAATGTCCATATAGGTAAAAAAGATGATGACAATATTGATGTTAATATAGAGGTATAATAATGGAAGAAGGAAAGAAAGTGACACTCAATGTCAATATGAGCTATCCTAGATCTGATGAATATGAATACTTATCTAAGATAGAGATTATTGACTTAGATGCAGAAGCTAAAAGAGACGTAGAATCCGGAAACGGGTTCTACATCTCATCTCCCAAGAATTCTAATAAGAAAGATATGAAAGATCCAAACGGTATATATTCAAGTAAGTTTGGACAGAAGTTAGGTGATGTATCTCCTTATGCAGATAGATATTCTTGTGAGTGTGGATATCTAAGATCCAGAGTTAATCATGGTATAGAATGTCCGATGTGTCATACCAAGGTTAAATATGTAGATGATAACTTTAAGATGTTTGGATGGATAGTATTAAAAGATGATTATCATATAATACATCCTAAGTTCTATGAATCTCTTGATTTCATATTTGGAGAGTCTCCTTTTAATGAAGAAAAGAAGAGAATGAAAGGACGTAAGTTAAAGAATATCTTATGTTATTCTCCTGAAGTAAATCAAGATGGATATTTTGAAGAATGTGCTTTTAAACCTAACAATGAGCCGTTCTTTGGAATTGGTATGATGGAATTCTATAAGCGATTCGATGAAATACTGGACTATTATATGGTAAAATATCCAAAGAAACAGCCGTATTACGATGAAATACAGCAGTATAGAAATTTGGTATTCTGTCATAGTATTCCTGTATTTACTACTCATTTACGTCCTGCTGATATCCGTGGAGAAATAATGTATTATGAACCCACGAATGCTATGTATAATATGATAAACCGACATGTGCATAGCATTAACAAAGATAAGCGCAAGATGAATAATGATATAAAGGTTAAGAATCAAGAGCTTTATGAAGTACAGATGAAGTATATGGAATTGACCAATGAGATAATGAATATATTATCTGGAAAACGTGGACAACTCCGTAGCCTGGTAGGTGGTAGATACAACTTCTCATGTAGAGCAGTTATTAGACAAGATTCTACATTAAGAATCGATCAAATCAAGCTTCCATATGTAATGCTTGCAAAGTGTCTTCAGCAACCTATAATAAATATACTCGTTCGTACTTATAATATGAAGCCATCTAATGCTTATAGTGTATGGTATGCTTCTATTGCTAAAAAAGATCCGATGATAGAAGAGATACTTACTAATTTAATTAAAGCATCTGGTGAAGGAATACCTACGATACTTAATCGTAATCCTACTATAAACTATGGTAGTATTCTTCAAATGTATTGTGTTGGATTTACTGATACATTAACTATATCTGTACCGTTACAGGCTATTAAATCAATGGCTGCAGATTTCGATGGAGATGTTTTGAATACTTTCATAATTATAAATCAAGCATTTGCTACTAGATGCGAGCAGATATTCAATCCTAGGAATGCTATGTATATTTCTAGAATAGATGGTAAGCTGAATAGTGATGTATTAGTACAGAGAGATACTCTTATTAATGCTAATACTTTCTTACATCTTGGTAGAAATGCTTATACTGATGAGCAGAGAGCTAAGATAGATGCTATAAAACTTAAGCAGAAGAAATACTTTGATCAAGATTTAGCTATATAAAAAGGTAAAGTTATGGATAAAGACACAGTAAAAGATGTATTATCATTAGTAGGATTAATTGCTAGTCTTATATCGTTTTCTATTGGATCTTTTTGCTTCTTTATATTAGCATATAAGGATATCGGAGCAGATATTTTTCATTTTCCTTTTCGTAGAAACCATTTTCATAACTTTTTAGTTGTATATGCTTTTAAGCATGGATATGGATTTGAATATTGCGCTTGGTTTATTCCTACATTGATAATATTTGCTCTGTCATATATTCATATAAAGTTTAAAAAATAAAAGATTGTCCAGTAGTCAATATGACTACTGGACATTTATAATCAGATCTCAGATCCATACTTTATTTTTTGTAATACAGCTTCATCTAAATCGTTTGATTCCGGATCATTATAGAAGAATAATGATTCATGAACGTTATGCGGCTTTAATATGATTACATTTATCGGGTCTCCATGTTTCTTATTATACTTATTTATACTATCTTCAATCTGTAAACTGCTATAGTAATCTGTTAACTTATTTGGATCTCCTATCTCCGGGAATATATTCATAAATCTATTCATACTAATACCAGATAAAAATTCAGATGTATATGCTGTCATATAAACACTCTCCTTTTATAATGCTTTGGTAAGTTTCCAAATCATTTCATATAATATACTTTCAGATGGTTTTACTCCATCATCTTGTAACTCTATCGTATCTGATTGGTGTTGAATGTAATTTAGCAATTCAGCATTCATATAGAACTTCTTAATATGGTCTAATTTATAATAGCAATAAGCATTAGCAAATAAAGCCTGAGCAATCTCATTTCTAGTCATTCCGGTAACTTTTCTCTTCAGTTTCAGTCTTCTGGCTGCAATTAAGCATATCCATTTATTGAGATATCTCTTTTTTACTGGTAAGCTAATACTCATAATATTCACCTCGCTTTCACTAAATTTTTAGCAGCTTATCTTTTTTATTATTTGAGTGTGAAGCTGAGGATTCTTTGATTCTAATAATTCACTTGTAGGCCATTCAAATACATATCTCTTATTACCACGATCTACATAATTACTATCCCAATTCTTTAGAAGCTTCTCTGCTATTGTTCTTGGCATTCCAGCTTCTATCAAATCATCTAATATATTCTCAGGTCTTCTGAAAGTTATTTTATAGTCATCAACGACAAATTTACAAGTATTACATAACTCTGTATCTTTATTGGTACAGATAGAGCACATATAAGAATGACCAAATAAGGAATTGTTAGATGAATGATTAGTTCTACTTCCAGTCCAATGTATATCCCAATAAGATTCATCGTTATAATATTTATCTATCTCAATTTTTACAATTTCCATTTAAGTATTCTCCCTTATAATAGTTGGTTTATATTGTTATCAGATATATAGTATCCGATTAAGTTTTCAATTGGAATATATTGGAACATCATATTAATATTTGTAATAACTCAATGTTTAAGGAGGTATTCACCGTGAGTAATACACTTAAAACTTATGGAGACAGTTATCTGTATAATAACAAATTTAGTGCCAAGGTTTCTGGAGATAGTAGTAAATATAATAAAGCCCTTATGGACTTTATTACTTTATCACAAAGAATTGATAAGAATTCCGATGCTTTCAGAGGAATTGTTGAAGATATAAAGAGACAGCAGACAAGTAGTGTATTATATTCTGTACTTATGATGCCTAATGTCCAGCTTTGTATATATAATACAGAAATGCCTAGATCATTTAAGGTATTTGATGCATATGATATAAAGAATGATAAGAAGCCCACAGTGTTTATTGATGTAACTGGGCTTATAGATAACAGAAATGGATATTATGTTTGCAAGAAGATAGATGTTCTTATTACATATTTATTTGGAGCATTAGATTATCTTGTTTATAGATATGCTAATACCTCAATCTTATCAAACAGCAATGTATTGCTTCCAGCAACGACTTGCTATGTAAATATGTTCACATACATCATAGACTACCTTAGAGTCATAGGGTACTCTGCTAACAAGACGAAAATAGGTTATCTGACAGCACTCTACTTCATGGTAAACATGATGGGTAAGAATTTAGATGATTCTATAAAGAATGTAGCTGCAAAATTAGTAGATGTAAAACCTAATGAAATGAGAGCTTATGATCTGTATATATCAGATCATCTGTTTGATAATATCTATACATTCATAGATGGTATTTCAAAAGAATTCAATATGAAGGGATTCAATCTTGAAGTATTCATAAACAAATGGATGTACTTATATGGTACAGGTACTCAGTATGCTTGTGAATTATTCAGCTCATTTATAGTATTAATTACCAATGCATACTGTGGAGCATATATAGTACAGCAGAAACAAGTAGAACGTTGCTGTGGTACTAATATGGTTAAACTTGCTAATGAAATACTCAAGATAGGTGCAAATACATTCGATCAGAGATCATATAGAGAAGTATCTCAGGCTACAATAGATCTTGCTAAGATAGTTAAATCTAAGAATGAAGCAATAGATCATATTACAGAGAATGATTTCTGTTGTAAGTCTGATGATAATTCAGCTAAAGCTCTTAAGAAAGCTAATTGCTTACTTTGCAGAGGAAAGCAGACTGGCTTGAATATATCTAAAGAAGCTAAGAAAGCTATGAATGAAGGTTTAATTGCTATGAGCAATTACTTCAATGATAAGAGAGATGATTATATAGAAGGATCTCTCTTAGAAACTGCAAAGGTATTTAAGAACTATATTACTGAATCAGATCAGTATTTCTTAGCTATTAATATAGATGATAATATCAGAGCTATCAGAGATAAGATATGTGAAGCTAGAGAAACTGGCGAAGTAGATAAAAAGTATGCTAATTGCATGAATGAACTTAGACAAGTGAAATCTTATATTTAAAAATATTGCCAGTAGAGTATAATACTCTACTGGCAGTTTATCTTATTTTATAGTAGCTTTTGTTACAGTACCTCTTCTATTAGCAGAAGATGTTTTGGTTCCACTCTTTAAGAAACTATTCTGATTACCTTCTATTGTAGTACTAGGAGAATTAATAATAGCTTGTCCTTGCTCTATATTCTGTATACGTTTAAATATTAATGATACAGTTGGTGTAAAAGAACCTTTGTTTCTTACATAATATAACTCTCGTTTTGATGAGAGTATATATGTACCATTATATTTATTATACTCCATAGAAGATGTCTTATTATTGATTACATACTTCTTATTAGGAGTAAATATAGAATTATCCAGATTTTGTTTCATAACCTGAACCATTACAGAGCTAGTTTCTAACTCATTCTTCATAGCACCTGGATTAGCAGAACGTATAAATTCATTCTTCTGCATGGGATTTGCTTTAATCTCTGAATTGTTCGTAGAAACTTCAAGGTTTGATACTGGTCTTACATCATTATATACTGTAATATTAGTTAATACTTTTTCAGATGATAAGTTTGGATTATATGAGCAATCCATAGTATTTACATTTACAACTATAGCTCCATTCTCTTTATGGAATCCACTATTTACAGCTTCTGTTACAGATATATCTTGTATATTGATAATTACATTTACTTCTTCTGCTGAATTTGGAGCATAGCCTTTACCTTTCTTTGATACAAGATATGTAGTATCAAAGTCTATAAAGAAAGTAAATCCAGTATCATAGAAAGAATCTTTCATAAACCAAAGATAATATAAAGCTTGATATATAGTATTCTTCTCTTTAGGTATAAATAGATTAGTAAAGTTTGTATCTTTATCTACAGGCTCTATTACAAAATTCTTTGTTACATTTTTAAGCGGAGCTAATAAAGTATTAGTTATAAAAGAAGAAGTCATAGTATTACAATAGTTTCTTCCACCAAAGCTTGTTCTAGCAGCATTTGTCATCTTATCATTGGTAAGACCTATAATAATCTGTCTATATGACAAATCTTTAGTATTATTAGTTTCAAAATTAGCTGCATAGTTTGGAGAAGTATTAGCCGGTTGATAAGAAAATTCGTTATCTACTACAGTTATACGTAAAGGCATATTAGATAATTCATTCTCCTTAGATATCTTAAGTTTTATCTTAGAATATGAGAATGACTTAGTAAGCATACTATATATATTAGCTGATACTGTAAGACACATAACTATTATAGGAGTAACAGCTACATTTTCATATGAATATTGAATAAAGGCATATGATATACATTCTGGTAATATATCTATCTTAGTTACATTACCATTAGCAGTTTCTTTATATAATAATGATATATCCATATATGCAACATATGCTTGTTTTGCATAATTAGCCATAATTAAACCCCTTTCTATATAGATTTCAATTAATGTGATGTGAATCTGATAGATATTAATAGAAGAACTTTACTATAATAGCTTAATTTTCTAGGTTAGGAGGTATAATAATGAATAAGTTAGTTCCAATCAGTCAACAAGATCTAACTCAGCAGTTTATATCTGTAAATAAAAACTTATATTATGGCCATGATAGAGTAAAGAAACTCCGTGGTAACTTAGCTTTACCATCATATGTACATGGCTATAGTTTAGGTATAGAATACATGTACAGTTGGTTCAAAAATAAGTTTACATCTCAATTTGGAGAGAACTTTTTTAAAGGTGGAATATATATAGATGGTAAGAATGTATTAGACGACTATAAGAGACTTAATGCATTAGATTCAAAGAATATAATAAAAGCTGAAAATCCCAGAGCAAGAATTGGTATAGAAGTAGAATATGATTATGACCGTGAAGGAGTAGATTTATATCAAGCTCCTCCTGAAGTATTTCTTAAACGTTCTCCTTACCAAGAAGCATTCTTTAAAGACTATGATCATGATCTTTTTCTTGCAATGACTCCCAGAGCTATGAGAATGGATTTAGCATATAAAGTGAGAGTAAATACAAGAAGTCAGCAATTAGATATAGCAAATTTTATGGAGTTAAATTTCCGCTCTGGTGCTACTCAAGCAGAATATATAAGTGTAGATTTCCATGTACCTAAATATATAATACTTGATATAGCGTATAAAGCTGGATTTAAAATAGTAGATGGTGAAGTTGTAGATATTCTGGATTTTATACACTATCTCAATCTCCATTCAGAATTACCGTTTTTATTCAAACTTAGAGCTATTAACAGAAAATTTGAATACTTTATAAGAGTAAACAATCTCTATACACATATAGCTACTAGAGATAAGATTCAAAGAGATAGTGGTGAAAGAGATGGTAAGCTTGATTTCAATTTTGGTATAGAAATGAATGCTATACTTACTATGCCTATACCACACTATTATGCTTATTATTCTTCAGAAGTACTTACTAAAGAGATAGCTGTAGATAAGTTAGGAGAAGATATGATACCTATATACAGTATCAATCTTTTTGATATACCTAAAATGGATGAACATGGTTGGGTACAGGTTGCTGCAACCAGTTATCAAGCTGATAAAGGTGATACTACTATGGATATATCTCCTCTATTCCAAGGAAATAGTATGCTTGCTAAAGCAATTAGACATGATTTGGCAGTCGGAATATCTCCTGCTAAGTATATGAATATTATGGTATTTAGAGATGATGACTTAGCTAAACAAGTTGATTTCGAATTTGATTGGGTAGATAAACAGATAGTATTAGAAAATCCTACAGCTGAAGAACGGTTTACTATAAGTATATATACAGATAGAGCATATCTTAATAGACTGGAAACTTCTATGAATGAATTAGATAAGTATAATAATAGAGTAGCTCATGAAGACTAAAAGAAAGCAGACGAGAATATTCTCGTCTGCTTTTCTTATCTTATATTATACTCAATGCTTTAATCTCAATATATCTCTTTTAGTATAATGATCTCTAAATGTTTTACTAACTTTACATCTTTTCTTTTTCAACTCGTTAGATAGTAGTCTATCTCTGATCTTATCTTCATTTTTATCCATATACACATCTATTGTTGAATCTATATTTGATACTGTGAAGTTTCTTGCTGTAATATATGCGTCTGGCATAATGGTATCTCCTCTCTTTCTTAACTATAGTAGGTGTATATTATTATAATATTAAGGCTCTAGTACTTTTGTACTAGAGCCCTATTTGTATTATTATATCAAAGAACCAGTCATAGCTACACGTTCTATTTCCTTGTGTATAGCTATCATTTCATCTTTCTTTTTTCTCTCATAATCGTTTGAAGCATCACAATTATAAGGATCTGAAGATAATAGATCTAATACAAAGAATGGATTTTCAGGACGGTTAGCAACTTTACTTGTAACAATATTGGGATATTGTTCAACCATTACTTACATCTACTCCTTTAGAAGCAGCATATTCTTTTGATACTCTGCGTCTTTTACCATCCTTTACTTCATAATACTGTGTATTTCCATTCTTATCCTTTATAGATTTAATTTCTCCACCTTCTACAATCTCCATACTAGGATCATTCTCATTATACTCTTCTTCTGTATCACTAGGAGGATTTAAATTAGCAAGATCTTCTTCTGTATACTCAGGATCTTTTGCAGGAGGTAATTCATCATCTGAACCATCTTCTACATATTTAGTCTGATCTGAGAATTCATCAGCTAACTTTTTATCTTCCGCGTTTACTACATTTTCTAACTTTTCAATCTTAGTAGCTGAGAATCTATTGTTAAGATTTACAAAGAATCCATCATTATCTAATAGATCCTTAATAAAGTTAATAACGTAATCCTTATCTATCATCCTTATAATAGCAGCTGCTAAACGATTACCTTGTTCATCAGAATATGTAGCTATATATGTCTGTATATAATCCCAGGATACATCATATATACTATTTAATACATCCTTTTCAAAATCTAAGAAATCTGTATACTTAGAAGGATCAAAAGTTTCAGCAGTTTGTATAGCTAAATCAATAAGCTTTTCAGATAATCCTTTTAAGAATTCATCAGCTTTAGCAACAGTTTCTTTATTTTTAGATTGACTAAATGCAAGATATATAACACCACCGGCAACGACTAGAATAACTAAACCTATTAAAATTGATAATGTTTGTGTATCCATAATAAATATACCTCCTTTATTTTTAATTTAATCAACTATCCATACAGCACGAAAATTTGTAGTTGTACAAGGATTGTAAGGATGTGGTTCTTTACTGGTTCCTTCTCCACCTATTTCAAGCATTAAAGAAGAAGTTGAACCTAAAAGAACAGATACTGGATAATAATGATTTGTATTATTCGATGAAAGATAAACTGTCTTTCCATCACCAATAGAAAATCGTAAACCATTATATCTACTAGATGGTTTGTCTTGTCCTGTTCCAAAGGTACCTAATATATATTCGCTATTTGTTTTTATTTTTGTATTACTAGCAGAAAAAGCTATACTAAAATACAAAAGTCTTAATTTGCCATATCTAAGTAAATAAATACTAGGAGTTGGAATATCTGTATCATTATATGTAAATCCATCTATAGAATAAGCATATACAGTATTGGTAAATTTACTAGCATAATCTCTTGTAGCATAACCTGAATTATTAAAATATTCGTTAATATTGCCAGATGCATTTAAATTAGCTGATCCACTTGTTATAGTTTTACCTTCTGTCGGCACTCCACCAGATAAACTTAAACCTGTTATAGTTCCAGCATTGTTAGTATAACCTGCATCATTTGTAAACTGGCTTAATTTAGTATTTACAAGTATATTGGCTGAGCCTGAGTTTGGAGGTGTATATGTAGCTACTGTATCACCATTTCTTTTTACAGTTCTTATTGTTCCATTTTGCCATCCTGCGCCTCCTTCACTTATACTATTTGAAAGATGACTTGTATCTGTAGGAATTTTAAAGAATGGAACTGTTGTTGGATTTTGTACGCCTTCAAATTTTCCAGCTTGAATTTCTACATCTGTAACAGTACCAGAATCTGGAGTGAGACCAATATCATTTTCTAATTCGCTTATATAAACTGGATCTCCATATGTACCTATATGTCCCATAAATATACCTTCCTTTAATTATCATATACTGAACCGGCTATCCAAACTGCATAAAATCTAAGATTTACACTACCTACTTCTACATGATCAAATCCCTGAGCAGTTAAACCATTATTATATATACTAATTATTCCATGAACTTCACTAATTTTAGCATAATCTGAAGTGCCACTTCCAACTCCACATATAATACCAGTATTTGAATATGAAGCTTTAGGATTATCTTTCAATTTTTCTATATGTAAAAAATTTGATACATGATGACCTTCTAGACCAGTTAAAGGTATAGTTACGGCTGAATTACTAAAAATCATTCTAATATTTCCAAATCTTATAAAATATAAGTCAGGATTCGTACCACTAGCATAGGCATCACTAAATGTAAAAAACTCATTAGTTCTATTAGTTATATGATGAACTTCATATATTTTATCAAAATAAGTTTCAGTTTTAATATCTGTGTCATTTGAAAGTTGAGATGTATAAGCAGGAATATTAAATGAAACTGAACCACTAGTCACAGCAGAAAATGGTGAAAAACTATTTATTCCAGCAATTATTCCTGTTATTGTACCGTGTACTTTTTTTGTATAACCTTCGTTGTTAGATAATTGTGATGTTTTTGTCGGAACAAATATATTAGCCGTAGAAGCATTCTCCAATGTTGATTCCCAATCAGATTCTTGAGTTGGATTGCTAACTTTATTTCTTTTAATATCTTTTAATATTCCTTTTCCATATCCTAAATCGTTTTCTATTTGAGATGTATTTACAGGAACATTAAATTTCGGATATACTGTAGATGAAGTTACATCAGAAAATTGGCCGCCAGATACTATAAATTCTTTTACTGTACCTTTGCTTCCTGTATAACCAACGTCATTTTCTAATTCACTTAATTTAGTTATACCACTTTTAGATCCTATATATCCCATATATAATATACCTTCCTTTTATTTACGCTATATACCACCAAGCAAAAAATGATCCATAATAATAATCTTGATTAATTGAATCTCCATTTAAAGGATCACAAGTTACCATACTTAACTTATTATCTACTTCATATTCTATATAAATTGGAACTTTTCCTACATAAGTAGTTGTACCCCTTTTTCCATCATAACTTAATATCCCATTGCCAACAATTTTTTTATTACTAACACTTGGTCCTTTCATACAAATATCAGATTTTTTAATTTCTAATATTTGCATATTATTAAATCCATTTGTGTTTGTATCAGGTATAGTAAAATTTGGTACTTGCCCATATATAAATACAATTTTGCCAAACGTATATATTTTAAAATTACTATTTATATAAGTTTGATTGTATAAAGTTCCAATTGGGGTAATAACTGAATTATTTACAGTTATATTATTAAATACAAATTTATATATATTTTCAAAACAATTTTTATTCACATATTTAGTATCGTTAAATTCGCTAAAACGAGTTGGAATCTGTATAATATATTTGATTGCTCCTTCAGATACAGTTTCTACATATACATGTGGTAATCCAGATTGTCCTGCTAAAGAAATCATTGTACCTGGATTTTTACTGAAAGTATTATCATTTGTATAATCTCCCATATCTGTACCAATTTTTATTTTGGCAACACCATTTTCTATAGTAACTCCACTAGATGAGCCATTTTTTGTAAGTCCAGTAATAGTACCAGTTCCATATTGGGGTATTGTAGAAGTTCCATCACCATTATTCGTAAGATGAGATGTTTTAGTTGGTACTTGAAAATTTGGAATAAATTCATCTGGATCAGGAGCGTCATCTGTAACTCTAGTATATGTACCAGCTGATATATGTACATCTGTTACAGTTCCATTATCTGTACTATATCCCGCATCATTAATAAGCTGAGAAATCAGGGTAATATTTCCAACATATCCAATACGTCCGCGACGTGGGTCAGCAACAGTTTGAGAATCTGTTGATCTATTCAATAATGGAGATATTATTCTATTTACTAAATCTCCTATTTTTCCCATATATTTACCCTCCAATCATATAAAAACTATATTAATATAAAGTTAAAGTTATGATAATAGACAAAAAATAAATAATGTTATAATAGGGCAGTAGGATTTACCTACTGCCCTTATCTTTTATATTGTTATAAATTATTCTTACTTACTTTGTCTCATTATACTTATATTCATTGGGAAGATATCCATACTTACGACTATTCTTATCATGAATAAGTTGTATTTCTAGTATAATAATACATATAGCCCACATTATAGCAAATACTTCTAAAGTGATTATTATCTCTAACTCATCATCAGCATAGTTAGGAAACATATCGCAAAATGAATAGAATAATGATAATATAGTATCCATATAAGTTTCTCTCCTTTCTTCTATAATACAATCATATTAGAAGGAAGGACATGTTATAACTAATGGTATTAAATTAGTTGTTGGTATAAAAACTGGAGTTGTATACTTATATACAGGAGTATAGATATTATCAGTATTATTCTTATTAGATTTCTTCTTCTGTATATGTGTATCTATTTGTTTTCCAATCTCTGAACCAACTATATACCCAACTGAGCCACATCCAATAGCAAATGGTGTAGATCCATTCATACCATGTCCATATCCAACAATTCCCATATGCGAGCCAATTTCTGCACCTACCATTGCACCGACTCCTCCTGTTACAATTCCTAATACTCTTTCTGCTTTAACCATATACATATACCTCCTTTATCATTATTTCTTCTTGTTACCTTTCTTATCAGATGAAAATGCAATCTCTGTTATCTTATCTACTGTAGCATCCCAAGCATCTTTATAACAATTAGCATTATGAATCTTATCAAAATCATCATCTTCTAATCCATACTCTTTAAAGTATTTGACTTTATTCATAATCCTATCTGTTATATTATCAAGTCTATACCTTGCTTTAGATGATTCAACATAATCATCCCTGAGATTTCTTATTGTCCTTTCAATAGTATCCTTCTGATACCATAAATTTACTGTATCTGCTGATGATCTTGAGTTGATTTGAATACCTCTGATAAAAGATTCGAAAGCTTTAGCGTCAGGATCGTTCTCATAACCAACCATAAATTCAACACAATGTATCTGGCCGGATTTAACCCAGTGTTCCAATAATTCATACTTTGTTTTATATCTATCATTGGGTTCAAAGGCTATATCATTAGATGATATATACAATGTTGTATCATCATCGTACTGAAGATTCTTTTTTGTGCTATTTACAAACTCTTCATTCATTCCTTCCGGAACGATTAATAAATGTACTATCATTCTCATATTTTTATTCTCCTTTAATAATAATTCGCTTATCATTGCATCTGATGAACAATATCTAATTGCATTATTTGCAGGGGCAGGTGGAGTACAATCTACATAATTTATATATTCTTTATTTTTAATGGACTTATATATAGCTTTTGCAGGAGCAGGAATATTACTCTCTTTTTCTGATTCATCTGTAGAATCTGAATCAGAACTAAACCATTTACCATATGGCAGAGGGGCTTCCCCAAATATAACATCATCTGATTTAAGCTTATCAATAAATTTGTCCCTTATATAAAAATAGTCATAATGAATAAAAATAACTTTATTATTTTCATATATATTAATCTTATCTATAGTTACAGTAGAATATATAGCATTATGTTTTCTAACACATTCTTCTTTAATTTCTTCAAATTCATGCTTAAGTTTATCGTCAACTTCTCCAGTTTGATTATACATTAAGCATGAGTCAATGATATAATTATAATGTTGGATATCTTTATCTGCTTCAGATAAAGGTATTCGCTTCATATCAGAATCTTTTTTAAACATATCCGGATATAATTCTATATCTTCATCTTCAATTTTTATATAATCTAATGTAAGATTATAACATTCGTCTGAAAAGCAAAATGTTTTAAATATACCGTTATCATTAATTGCGTTTATACGCATTTGTTCCTTTAGAGATAGACGTGCTATCGCTGTATCATGATCAGTTCCGTCAAATCCATAAGCTCTTGCATACTTTGAATAATCTCTTACTATACGATTACGAATCATATCTTATACCTCATTAAGTGATTTTGTAAAATCACTAAATATTTCCAGCATTATTCTTCTATTCTCACCAAGAGATTCTACTAACTCTTTTTCAAAATTTAATGTTTTCTGATATTTAGATTTTAATGATTTTAGTCTATTAATAACTGATATTTAGATTTTAATGATTTCAGTCTATTAATATATTCTAAATGGTCAATTATATTCTGCTCAAACATTAATATTTCTTCTTTTGTATCACTACCCTTTTGCCAAAGTCTTTCATTAGAAATGGTTCCTTCAACTTCATCTATTTCAGCATCAATATCTTCGATACTAATCGTATTCTCTTTGCTGAATTCTTTGAAAAAATTTGACATCATTATAGAAACAGTTTCTTCACAAAATTCCATTTTCTTTTCCTCCTTAGAAGTTATTATAATCAATGTCTGGATCTGGTCTGCTACATGCTATCTTATATATAACATATTCCTTATCTATATCCCAAGGTAATATACCACCAATCTGATTTATATCAAGAATTTCCCATCCATTACATTGTAATGTATGTACATAACTATTAACTTCTTCTGATAAAATTACTTTTTCTGGATATCCAGATACACTTACACTACCACCTACTCTGAATGTCTTTATCATATAATATCACTCACTTTTTATATCCCATATATTTCCTTCTTCTTTCAACTTCAGCATCATTTTCTTCATCATTAATATATTTATATGCAAGAAGCATGGGGAAATCACTATTCTTTGCTCTATCCCACATCAAGTGCTCACACCAGTTAGGCTCTCCATCTGAATCTCTACTCCAACTAGGCTCTTCTTGCATAGTTGAATAAGGAGAAGGATAGCTAAATTCATTTATGGTATATTGCTTATCATAGCCATTTATTCTAACTAAGACATCTTTAACCCAGACTCTTTTAGATAATCTACAAAGCCATTTCATAAACTCACGAAATGTCTCATCAAAATGTCTATCTCTAAGTGATCCATTTACTACCAGAATATATTCTTCTTGAACGTCAAGCCAACCATTCTTGTCATGACAGCCATAGCTATTAATAAGATTATTTGACGTTTGGCCATATTCATCACAAGAAGATGAAGAATTAGTTCCATTTTTCTGAATGATATAAACATCCATATCTCTTTCAGAACCTGTCACTAACGGTAGATGATTCAATACAGTCTCAAGAATATATCTCTTTTCTGCCTGAGTTCTTCCCATCGGATGTACCGTTATAGAACCATTTATATATGTCCAAGATGACATAATTATTCCTCGCTTTCTTTATAGCCTGCTTTGTTTTCACTTTCGACCATATTCTTTGTAAATTCTGCTGTAAACTTCTCATAGCAATCTTCAGATACATTTAAAGCAATATTTTCCATGATAATAAGGATTCCATACATAAAATCTTCATTACCATGTTTAGCATCATATATACCTTTAAACATATTACACTTAGTCAAATCATCAAATACCAATTTATATGCTTCAGTTCTAAAAGAAGCACTTGATACCATATCATTTTTGATATGAGGATATTCTACTATTTGTAAAGGCTTTTTTGTTTCTTCATTTGTCATCTCGCACCTCATTCAAACTTTAATTCCTGTGCAAATGTAAAATTTATCTGCATCGAAATTTGGAAGTGATTTAACAGCGTTCTTATCATCTTCACTTAATCCGTCCCACCACTTCTGTTTGTCTTCCACAGTTGCTTCGTGATACATTGGTTCTTTCAGGTTTCTATAATCATATTCGTAGTAAGGATAATGCTTATAATGTATTCGAACAATAAACCTACCAGAAAAACCTTCATTTTCATTTGGTGGGTATACTCTTGTTATAAATCCTGGATATTTATCATCTATGATTACCTTTGTACCTACTGTTGGCATATTATTGTCCTCCTTCTTCACTATTACTAGTATCGGTCAATGTCTTTTCCATATATTATAGTCCTCCATCAAGCATATAGCCGATATTATCTCCATTGTATATTTTGATTTCATAATTATTTTTAGGACTTAATGTAGAAGACTTAGGTGTAACAAAACCAACACTATCAGCATTGAAAATTAATCTTAATTCTTCACATATCTCTTTGACTCGTTCTTTTTCTGAATCTGATAGATCATAATATTCACGAGTGAAAATATAACCAGGTTTTACTTCTTTTACTATCATATCTTTATCATCCTTTCATAGGTTCAAGTAATATCAGCTACATCGTTTTCGGTAATAAATCTTGCAGTATTTCTTAAGTAATTCTTAGCCATATCTTTTACTCTGTCTTCTTCAACCCAGCAGACATACTCACCTTTTTCCTTCTTTATGCGAAACTCTTCCATTGTTTTTTGTTGCTTTTCTTTTATTTCGAGATATTTCTTTATCTCTTTCTGTTTTTGTTTTTCCCGCCATATGATTTGCTTTTCTATTCTTTTATCTTTTTTCTGCCTGCTACTTATAATAAATGAACGGTATTCTTCATAGTCTTTAAATCTGATATATTCACCTTCATTTACATCAAAGCATTCAGAATTTCTTGCTAATTCGTATTCATTGGCGGCTATAACAATATAGATATTCTTGTCACTATCTTTGAAATCATCAAGTATTAAATCAAATAATGATTTAATCTCTACAACAGAATCTACTGATAATCCGCTGTCTACAGCATCAAATAAGAAGACTCTATCATTACTTTCTATAATATCATCTTCTTTATCACCAGAAATTCTTGAAAGCGCTCTTGAAAATCTATAATATCTATCATTTACTATACCTTTTTCTACAAACTCTTTAAATATTTTAGACTTTCTACCTAAGTTTGCTTTGATACATTCTCCTTCTGATGATGACATTAGATATGCAGCTTCTTGATAATCTTCAGCATACATTATTTCAGCAAAAGAACTCTTACCACCATCATTAAGATTATCATAAAATAAACATGGTATATTCTGCTTTCTACACTCTTCAGATATATTTCTTAAAAGAGTTGTTTTACCAGCACCATTACATCCTACAAGCACAGTAAGCCCTGTGTTTAAGTCTATCTCTTTTGCTTTTGTGGGTGTGAACCCTGCATCATAAGGATCACGTAATATCTTTATCTTCATAAAAGCCTCCTATTATTTAGACACATTTATACCTCTTTATGATTGATATTACTATTACGTAGTATCTGATGTTAAAAATAGTATACAGTAATACTTTTATATCCCAATATGGTAATATCTATACATATTTATAATATATTATACAAAAAATTTTTAATCGTATTATGAAAAAAGAAAGGAGTAGGCTATTCACCTACTCCTCCTTTTTAGAACTGTTCAACTTCCACTGTAATCTTACGCGGAATTACATTTTCATATATTGCAAATCTCCAAATCAAAAACTCTGCTTCAGCATCATCTGTTATATTAGCAATACATAACTGAACTTCATCGTAAGGATTCTTCATATTGCTGAATATATAGTTTGTCGATCTGATTCTGCTTTTATTTTCAAAGCAAGAATGAAGAGCATAATAATGCTGAAGCATTTCATGTATATAGTTTATTTCATCTTCAGATATCTCCATTCTTCTTAGAAAAGCATCAGTTTCAGATTTGCTAAGATTACTGCAAAGCGCTGCTAACATGAAATGCTCAGGATCAGATACTCTGTTACGTCTTTCTGCAGCTTCATCCAGAACATTCATTGTCTTATCCCACATATCAGGATGAGCAGAAAGCTCAGGGAAAAACACGTTTAAGTAATTACTATTTTTGTTGTTTTTCTTCAGTGATTCAAAGAATTCCGAAGGTTTATTGTCACTGAGAAATGCAATCATTGCGTCATAGATTATCTTCTTAGTCATATCATTTTTCCTCCTTCTTTTCTGATGATAAAACGGTCTACCAAACCGCCATTTTTATAACTAAAGATCCCATGGCCATAAGTATACCAACGAAAATATCTGTATATTTCGTCATCTACTGTGATGTATTCTATACAATCATCGTCGTCTTCTGCATCTGTTGTTGTGTTGAATGGAATTTTATACTGTAATAAAAATTCAATTAATTTCTTCCATTCTCTGTAGTCAGATTTTGATCTGTCTACAGAGTATTCTAAAGTTATTATTTCTTCTTTCATTTCCTTTTCCTTCCCATTGATTCTATCTGTGGTTATACTATTAATAAGGTTTGACACCTGCTGCTTTTCCTGATTATCATATGTTTCTTCACATCTTTCTGAATAGTTTGCCATACTAATTCCTTTCTGCTTTTTAGGTCTATGCTGACCATACTATTATATATAAATGGTTTTATAGACTTTAACCTTTGTCTTGAGGATACTCATCGCTCATATCCTCTTATCTCATCTTTTAATAAAATCTTATCAAAGGATGAGATCAGCTCTTCATCTAAACGACTATTATATTCGTTTAAAGAAAGAGTGATTTCTCTAAAAGACATAGCTTTTTCTTTATGTCTCTTAGGTTTTTCCTGCATTGCGGAAATCTTGCTAATATTGCAAACATTAACAACATTGACAAGATTTTCAAACTCTGATTTACTGAGCTTGAATTCATTGGCAATATCTTCCAATGTTTTATCGGTATTCTTGTAAATACTGATATACTTAGAGATTATTTTTGCTGTCATATTTAACCCCTTCTGCTTTTTAGGTCTGTGCTGACCATGCTATTATAAATTTATATTACATACACATACATTCATCATTATAATATATGATTAAAAATAGTAAATTTTACAATTTAAAGAATTGCAACCTATCCATATCTAGTAACTTAGAGAATTCTTCACTTTCTTTTAGTACAAAAAAGAAAGGGTAGCAGATATCTGCTACCCTTATTAGGCTAATATATATATTTCTCAGCCTCTTCTCTTGTTAAGAAGAAATGTATGCCTTCACCACACTCCCTATTATATACACAATTGAAGTTATAGATTGTAAATTCATCTCCTACATAATATGAAGTATTATAATTTAATGACATTGCTTTATCTGCACCATCAATGGCAATTACTTTTGCTTTGTTAGTTCTGCATTTGTGACCATTAATGGAGAATACAACTGCTCCTCTAGGTATCTCAAGTGTTACAATAACTTCATCTTCTTTAGAAGCTGAATGAGGTAAATAGATAGAGCCAAAATGGTTAGATGGTAAAAGTGGAATGCATTGGCTTTTACTTTTGATATAATTATAATATCCACTTATACTCATTCCATTCATTCTTCTACACTTTTTATAGCCAATAATATTATCGGTTAATATCTTACCCTTCATATATTCAATATTCTTATTAGCTATATTTCTCTTATCTGCGAATATACTATCTATACTATCTACAATATTTGCGCCATCAAAATTTGTATAGGCCATATTACAATCATCAAACTTTATATTATCAAGATACGCATCTGAAAATGAGTCATTTTCAATATTAGTTTTATAAAATTTAACAGATCGAATATAAGCACCATGTAAACTAGTCTCTCGAATATTAGAATTTGTAAAATTGGTATTTTTAATATAAGCTAAAGAAAATTGAGCATGATCAATATCAACATTGTCAAATGAGGCATTGTAAAGTTTGCTATTATAAAACCTAGCGTATTTACCTTTAGCATTATCAAAAATAACACCAGTTAAATTACTATTATCAAATACAGCACCTTGAATATTACTATTTCTTAAAATAGCACAATCAAAGTTTGAATTGTCACAATATGATCCAGTAAGATTTGCATTGGTTAGATTGGTAAATTTAAACTTTGTCCCGTTACAAAATGATTCAGAAAGATCTGCATTGTTTAGTCTGGCATATTTAAAATTTGCACCGTTACAAATACAATCTGAAAGATTTGCATTGATTAGATTAGCATTTTTAAAATTAGCACCAATAAGATCAGCTTTTTCAAGGCATATACCTTCAAGATTAGCACCTTCAAAATTAGCACTATCTAAACCGGCTCTTTTGAAATTAATACCTTTAAGATTAGCATTTTTAAAATTAGCTCCAGCAAGATAAAGCAAATGATCAGAATCAAAATGTAAATCTTCAAAAGAACAATTCTCAAAATTAGCACGCATATCTTCCCAACCTGTACAATCTTGTGTTATAAAGTGCTTATGATCTTCATATATCTTTTTAAATTCTTCATTAGTAAGTTTCTTCATATTCTCTCTCCTTATCCTTTAATATAGTGGTATAGTAATCTATACATATTTATAGTATATTACGCAAAAACTTTTTAGTCATATTATAAGACAAAAAAGAAAAGGATGTAGAATCCTTTTCTTTCTGGTAATCAAGCCTGCTGCTGTAACCAAGGAACAGCTCTCTTTTTATACTTGGTTTTTTGTTTATTGTCATTACCTATTTTTGTTTGGAGCAGGCGGTAACATCATTATCTCCTTTCTTGGCCATTGATAAAATAGTGTACCTATAGGTTACCTTACTATAAGTGCTTTTGTTATCATGAGTCCTCGTTGTTGTATCAGGCGAGGTTCCTCTTTCCATATCCAATACCAATTTATCATTGAGAATATAGGAATTGTATTGGATCATTTCTTATATTCACTTCTATTATATAATCAAAATTTGTTACTTTTACAAAATAAAAAACAGCTACAAAGAAGTCCAGGTCATTACAGGAGCTGTTGTTGGAACAATAATATCAGTATTCTCTATGATACTGATATCAAAGTTACCTAAAAAAGTAACTTTGATATTTGTTACCCTTAGTATTAATGCAAAAAAGAAAAAGATGTAGAATCTTTTTCTTTTTTAATTGGTGTGCAACTTGTGTAACCGCTGCTGGAACCAAGACCCAGCTCTTTTTACTTGGTGTTTTGTTTACTCTCCCTTTTTGTTTGGAGCGGAAGATCACCTGCACCATCTTTTCTAATCTAGCTTTTTTTATTTAATATAATAATATATTAATTTAATAGATTACTTTCATCTATTCACTTCTATTATATATAATTGAAATTTGGTACTTTTACAAAATGTCTATCTATGGATTTGCTTATGTATTTATTATAAAAAAGAACTCTATAATAATGAGACTTTGCTCTCTTGTAGAATTCATAAGAAGGGAGATTTATAATGGCAAATCTAGTCGGAAGAAGAATATATGATCATGAAAATGTAGTCGAAATTGATCAAGATGATAATCTTATTGTAGATAAAGCTTTAGATAGAACTAAGAATATTACTATGTCTAATCTTACTAAACAAATGCTTGGTGATAATGATATTAGTGATATTGGTGATGGTACACCTACTGGAGCTATAGAGAAATTAAGTGAAGATATTTCTAAAGCTCAAATGACTAAACTTGATGATATTATTATTGCTCCTACTCAATGGGAAACTGGAGATTTAATTAGTGGAACAGGTGTAGAATACTTCTATCGTTTTGTTAAAGAAGTAGAAGGTATAACAGATGCTAATTTCGTAGCTGGTGATATAGTAAATGGTAAATTTAAAGATGGTTGGGCTATACAGAGTGATACTGATAAGATCATTATATGGGTTGTCAGTAAGCCAAATACAGCATTAACCTTTTCGATATTCTATCACCAAGTATAATATAAGAGAGGAGTATAGATATGCTGCAAGAGTATAAATCTGCTTTGTTTGATTCTATGCTTAGTACAGAATCAGAAAATGCACCACAGAATAAAGTAGTGAGTGCTAGTTTTAATAGTATTAATAATAGTATTGGTAGTACCAATATAAGTGATATTGGTCCTTCATTAACAGCTGCTATTCGTAATACTAAAGATGAATTAGATCGTAAATACGGTACAATATATAAAGTCAGAGGTTCAAAAGCTAATTATACAGACTTACCGACTACTGGAAATATAAATGGTGATGTCTGGAATATCGAGAATCCATATTCTGATCCAACTATACATATAGCGGCTGGTGATAATGTAGTATGGATAGAAGATAATCCGACTACTGGAGCAGGACATTGGGATAAATTATCTGGTGATATAGATCTTTCTGATTATTATACTAAAACAGAAATAGATGATCATCTTGTTTCTGGAATACATAGTTTCAAATTCGGTGTTGATAGTGATGGAAACTATGGCTATGTAAAGAATATAGGAGGTGCCGATACAGTTATCCCTTTTAAGACTGTGGGAGAACTAGCATCACCAATAAAATCAAATGTAAATAATTTAGTTGCTGCAGATTTACCTGCTAGTAGTTTTACTGATGGTAAGACACATAATGGTATTGGTAAACTTAGTGTACAAGTACCTTGTGGTACAGAAACTAAAACCATAACAGTAGATGGTACATATACTCCTACTGGTACTGATTCATTTGGAAATCGAAACGTTGGTTTTAGTAGTGTAACTGTACTAATTAATCATACAGATACTAAGAATTCGGATCAATCCGGATCTGATACATCTGCTAAGACATATTCGGTTGATTTAGGTGCTAATCATAAAATAAGATATGTAAATGTAAAAACTCCCAATACAAATGATGGAACTTATAATGCAACTGCTAATGGTACTTTTGATATGGGTGTTAATAATCATATCAGATATGTAAAAGTAGCTTTTAGTAATTCTACAACATATACACCTACTGTTAATAGTAGTGCATCTGATATGGGTCAATATAATAACTACAGATACGTAAATACGACTACTGTATATAATACTGGGTATAATTCTGGACGTACTCAAGGTAGAAACGATGTAATTAATTCTCCTAACACATATGGATTATATACAGCTGCTCAACGTACAGCTGCATATAATAGTGGATACTCAGCTGGAGATGCAGCTGGATATAAACGTGGATGGAATGAAGCTAGAGCTTATGCTATAAATAATTTCAAGAATGCGTTAAAGACAAATTATCCACCTGGATCTACAGATTATATGAATTTCGATCCTACTTCAAGTACACAGATAATAGCTGGTGTCAACAGTTATTATCCTAGGTATACTAGACCTTTCTCAGATGGAGGAAATGTATATGTAGGTAACTGTATGGTGGCTTGGATTCATAATGAATTATATGTTTCTGTAGGAAATAAAATTCCGGAAGATAGTACTTCATTTAGTTGGAACTATGATATTAAGCTTACAGCAGCTAAATAAAATAAAATATCCAGATAGACATATGTCTATCTGGATATTTCTTTTCTTAATATAAAAAAGAAAAGGCTTTTCACCTTTTCTTTTTCTTACACAAGCTAAGAAGTCTTAAAATTCCTTTAAGACTTCCTGCTTGATTTCGTTTTCACCCACAAGCTTTGCATAAAGCTCGGGATTACATCTCTTAAGCCCATATCCTGTGGGCCAATAGAACCTGAAATCATTTCTCAGAGTTCTACAACTGTCCAGATATGCAAAATCTGAAGCAGTATCTTCATCAACGCCCTTTGAGATAAGCATATCATAAAGCTCATCTGAGGGAATACTACAACGAAGTTCAGTTTCTCTGATCTTCCTGCAGCCTTCACACCTACCTCCGTCACAATTTCCGCAATCGGAGCAGGTTTCGTAAGGAGAATTACGATACATATGATGTGTATAATACACATCTGTACGTACTTCCCAATACTTTTCGTCTGCAATGAGATCATAGATATCAATATCGATCTCTTTTCCCATAAAATCTCTCCTTTCATTTTATGGATAATAAGTTTACGCTTCATAATTATAGTATATTATCAATATAAATTACTATTACAAAAATAAAATATCCAGATAGACATATGTCTATCTGGATATTTCTATTGATAGTTAAATATTAGCCTTCCTGATTATCATAATGCTCGAAGTGCTCAACCTTAAGTACAGCTCCATCACTTCTAACAATCATACCTACATGACTGTATACAGTTGATGTTGCAGCTGCAGCCATAACAGTAAAAAACTTATTACATGCTGTATTATAATCTTTATAAGTAGTATTGATTATACCTGTAACTCCATCAGCTGATGTCTGCATTTCTGTTACTGTGTAAGTAAATTCCATATTATAAGTCCTCCTTATATATTAATGATTATTATTATGTGAAACATATTGATTAAGATTCTATTCATCAGAACTATCTATAATCTCTTGGTTATCTTTATTAGTTTCCTCTTCAGCTTTAGCTTTTTCTTTAAGCATTTCTTCTCTGGCTTTCTTAATATTCTCTTCCATTTCTTTTAGATCTTGATTATGTCTATTAGCCCAAGCTACAACCTGTTTACTGTGGATCTCATGACCGGCAGAATCAAATATAAGAGTCTTTGCAAACTTCATCATAGTATCATAATCCATATCAAAGATATTAGTACCATTCTCATCTATAAGTACATCTTTTTCTATATAATCATAGAATGTACCAAACCAAGGTTCAGTGAAATGACAATCTGAGTGATGCTTTACATTAAACAGCATGTCTTCTACATCACTAAACACTATTTCATCCCAATACTTTTCTTTTAATCTAGATCTAAGTTTAGCAACATTATCTCTTAATGCATACCAATCTTCTTCTACCGGATTATAATCAGTCATAGATACTGTTTTGATAAAGTCAAGAAGATTATAGAATGAATATATACACATATTAAGATATTCATGCTTCATATACTCATCTTCTTCGTCTTCAAAACCATGTTCCTTATTATAAGCATCAAAGAAGTCTAAGATACTATTACTACTTGCCATAGTCCAACCTGCAAGATGCTGTGAATAATAAGGATCTCTTCTGGAAAGAGATTCTTTATTGGGAAACCAGAATGCAGTAGCTTGACAATCTTCATTATTATTATAAGGAACTCTAGTAGCTATATATTCCTTATCATGAGCTAAAGCATAGTCAAACTTTCTCATAAACGGATAATCTTCTCCCTGTCTGGAATTAGTACCTGTAGGGAAATGAATTCCATGTTTCTTAATAAACTCTCTATTATAGCATCTAGACTGAACCCATATAGATTCACCAACTATCTTCTGCTCGTATCCATTAGTATCGAAACCATATAAGTATCCATATACACATGCTATCTTATCAGTGTTTTGATCTACACAAGACTTGTATATAATGTCAAGATATCTATCACAAGCATTAGGAGCTATCATATCATCACAATCTACCAGTAAGAAATAATCATATTTACCAGCTAAGAAACCTATCTCTCTTGATTCTCCCTGATACTTATGCTCTTCATTCTTTATAAGAGTTATCTCTATAAAGTCTGTATCATAGAACTGCTTAAACTCATTTGAAATATAGTAGTCATATTCATCAGGCTTTTCTATATAATCACTCACAAGAACAAGATTAATTTTATAAGGACTATCTTTAGATACAAACTGATGTAATACAGAAAATACCATTCTATCAACAATCTTTCTAGATCCATACAAAGGTGATACTACAGTAATACCTTCAGGTCTTTTTACTTCAATCTGTTCAGGTTGCTGCTGGTTATTATCAGCAATGGGATACTGTACTATATTATTCTTATCAATATTCTTCTTGTTCTTTTTCTTCTTCATACGTGATTCTCCTTTAGCTTATTTTAACCAAAGCATATTAACTTTTGGTCTTTAAAAGTATACTTGTTTACAACCAGCCATGCTCTTAACATTCGTTCTGCTAAAAATCCTAAAGCTCTTATCTGATATCCATCTCTATAAAAATCACTATCCCAATCTATTTTCTTTTCGACTTCAAATAATATAGGGAATAAAAACTCGCAATATTTCGTAAAGAGTTCTCTTCTACATAAAATGACATTACATATACAAGTAGCTGTACTATTCATCATTTCATAATAGTATGCATCGTATATATCTGGGAATAGTTCTTTACAAGCTATCAAAGCATTCTCAAAATCTTTTCCATTATGCATATCTTTATAACCCATGTATATGGAAAAGTCAGGATTATAGCACATTTCAAAATCTGAGTCTTCACCTAATATCATAGCATCATATTTTGATAGATTCTCCAAGATAGTTTCTCTATCTATAAAATCTACCTCTAAATTATCTGCAAAGAATCTTCTATAATGATTAAGACCTATAATATCACTATCTTTATCATTTTTCCATATCCAATACATTGCAGATAATTCACCAAATCTTTTATTTCTATCAGATATATTATCTCCAGTATCGTCTCCTAATTCTGGTAATATCATGCATGGGTTATCAGATTTTTTATCTGTTTCTGGATCATATATTGCTTTTCCGCAAAAAATAGGAATGAATAAGCTTCTATCAATATGCTTAGGAATAGCAAATTTCTTATGAGTAGCTACGTATATTCTTATTTTCTTATCCATAAATTTACCCATCCTTATGTAAGTATTCATCAAAGGTGTTGCACTGGTATTTGTTTATAATTGATCTTATTATAGTCCAACCAAACAAGCATCAATCTTTCACCAATAAAACCAAATACTTTTCTTTGATAATCATCTTCAGTAAAATTTAATCTGTCTAGTTTCTTTAATCTATCCTCTAACTCAAACAGAACAGTGAATAGCCAACTACAATATTTGTTATATACTTCAGTTTTTCCAATCATCATATTATATAATGAAGAATATTCTCCATTAACTATAACGTCGTCAAACGTCTGTAAGTATTCAGGATAAATATCTCTTACTACTTCTCTACATGTATCCATATTCTCATGTCCATGGAAATCGTTATATATCTGATATACTGTTCTACCTTCTAACCTTGCAAATTCACATACTATAACATCATAATCCTTGAGAAAAGACAAAATATCACAAGATGGCAAAATTTTGCCATCTTGTGATACAAAGAACCTATCATAATGAACGTTCCCTTTATACTTACAATCATTAACATTCTTCCAGATCCAATATACTCCTGTTAAATCTACATAAGTAAGATTCTTTAAAGATATATTATCTCCGGTGTTATCTTTGTAAGTATAACCGAAATCTTTATCTGAATTCTTTTCGGCATTAAGTTGTATAGTATAATAGCAAGGATCATCATATATACATTTGTTATATCTATGGTGCATTTCAAATATTTTTATGATATTGCTATTATCTATCATATACTTACCCCTCCATAGTAGTTTCTGTTGAAGCTGTTATATAACTTGTTTCATAAGTTTCTGACTGGGTAAGATATGAAGTATTACTAGTATATTGAGATGAACGAGTAGCATAAGTAGTATTCGAAGTAGAAGATCTAGTAAGGTAACTTGTAGCAGATGTCGAAGATCTAGTCTTATAACCTGTATTTGATGTCGAAGATCTAGTACTATATATAGTATTAGTTACAGATCTATTGGTTTGATAACTTGTACTGGAATGTGTATATCCATATGTGGTTATACCATATTTTACTGATGCTATACTATATCTAATTGAACTTGTAACTTTACTGCATGTAGCAGTACTATAATATGACCAAGTATTATTATCGTATAACGCAAAAGTTGAAGCTATTGTTGATGTAGAATATAATCCATGAAAATTCATTAACGCGTTACCTCTGTAAAAATTATTACTTATACTTGTTAGATTATAATTTTTAAATTTAAAGATTTGTTCACTTAATGCATAAGTGATAGAATTGGCAGTATTATAATACTGAGTAGCTCGAACACCATCAATAGCATAACTAGTAGTATAAGTTGTATTTCTTACAATATTTCCATTTAATCCAGTTGATATATAAGTACCCCAATTTGTAGGTATATTCTCATAATTATGACTTGCAGCTGATGTAACGTAACTTGCACTACGTGTATCATAAACGCTACCTTTATAGTTTATTTGAAGATCAAAATTAAGATTATTGTTAGCAGATGTACTATATAAACTTTTAAATTCTATTCTGTAATTAGTTGATAAACTTTGTCCCAAACGTATACTATTTGTCATAGCTGTAAATGATCCGATATTAAGTATAGATGAAGTATACGCAGTTTTATCTTCTAGAATTACATAACTATTGGTAGTATCATGATCTCCAGTATCACGTAAGCTGGTTGAAAATGAAGTGCCATTTACTGTAAAATATACAGAATTACTTGCGTTACCTCTAGTATTAAAATATTGATTATTATATATATATTGTAACTTTCTATAAATACTATTAGTGATAGATATAGTTGTATAAGTTGATCTAGTACTGTATGTACGTCTATATGTAGTAGATGTACTAGATTCGCGAGTATAAGTATTTGACTGAGAATGGCTAATACTTGTATTATAAACAAGTCCTTGTTTAGAAACATACGTATTAGTACCAACATATGTCTTTCCTGTGATATTTGCTACTGAAGTACTAGCTGATGTTTGACCATTAGCTTTCTGAAAGAATCTTCCACTATATATAGTATTTGTAGTATTAGTCTTATATGCGTAATCAGTTTTTGATGTACTTGCTCTTGTAGCATACGTTGTAGCACTAGTACTCATTCTAGTATAATATGTTGTAGCACTAGTACTCATTCTTGTCTGATATCCAGTACCACTAGTACTAGCTCTACTACCAGTTACATAACTTGTACTGGTAGTTTTAGCACTAGTTAAATAACTTGTTCCTGTGGTTATTGCTGTAGTAGTTGTTATAAAGTCTGCTAATCTATAATTAACTCCTCCAGCTCTAACCATTAACTTGGGACCTGTTGCTGTTGCTGTTGTAAGAGGAATAAATCCGGTATCTACTCTCAGATATGGTTTATTAGCACTAGACTTTATATTATAACTTTTTGTGGCAGAGCTGTTCATCTTTACGCATAAGTAAGATGCCATATCTGTTCACCTCCTGTTTCATTATTATTCGGTTTCTATCCATATAGATCCATTAGCCGTAGGGGTTGTTGTAGGATTAACTAAAACTGATTGTGTAGGAGTAGATCCTATTAATGACTCAATACCAGCTTTAAGATAATCAGCTCTTACAGATTTACCAGATGTATCAGATCCAGCTGCAATTTCTGCAGATGTTATTGCACTCATAGAGTCTTGCTTACCACTATTTAATTCATTTACAGCACCACTTACATCTTGAGCTGTTGTTGTAAGTGCAGCAGATCCTACCTTTGTGTTAAGTTGATCACCTAAATCGCCTCTATATGCAGTACTTGAAGTTGTACCTAAAGCAAGTGATTCTGAAATCTCTACATATTCAGATCCACCCCATCTATAAGTTTTATTAGTATCTAATGCTACATATATTTTACCAGTTGATCCGGTTGCCGGAAAACTTGATGAATTTTGGTATTCTAAAACATCATCTACATAGCTAGGTAGTTGCGAAGACGGAATTAAACCATTACTATCGAGACCTGCTACTCCATTAGCTATGCCTATCGATGATATATCCACCTTATTGTCCAATGCAGGAGTAATATTATCCGATATATTTTCATTTACATCATTGAATAGATTTCGCATATATATTTATGCCTCCTTCCCTATATATAATAGTCAATATAAGAAATGTATTGTTTTCTTAATAAAAATCATAATTATATAAGTGTTACAGTATATAAAATGTATTATAGTAATAAATAACTTGGTATATGTAAATCTATTTGTATCTTTATTAAATAAACTCGATGATATTATACTAATATAATGGTTGTTAGAAAAATACATTTTTGAAATAGTATTTTAATCTATTATATTAGTAAGATAGTACATATTTTTAACAAATAAAAAATAAAGGCCACCACATAATGTGGTGGCCTTTTTATTGTATATTTATTTAGGTCATAATATATACTATTCTTATACACTTTTCGTAAGTTGTATATCATATTCCCATTTACTAGTACTAGAATTTACGCTTAAGTATAAATCTCCATTACCAAGTAAATTTAAGCCAACTGCATAATGCCTTTCAGAATAAGCCCATGTTGAACTCATATTTCCTGTTGCACCGTATATTGATCCACCAGTACTATAAGGAGCTTTTGCTAAATAATTATCTACTGCCCATTTTTTGGCTGCATTCCAACCAGCCTTATAGCCAAGATTATAAACAGTACTTGTGTTTACGTATCTATAGTTATTAGTAGCACCCATATCAGATGCTGTACTATTAGCTGATGGTGTATATGTACCACTAGCATCTGGATACTTATTAACCGTTACCTTAGATAATAATTTTCCACTATCTGGTGTTACAGTCTGTGCACTTCTACTTGCAGTTACTGTTTTTGCCTGTGATGGTGTGGGATTAACTGTTACAGATTTTAGAAACTTAACATATTGATTGTTTGTATTATAATTAGTAGGAGTTACTGTTGTAGCACTAGTTCCAGCAGTAACAGTCTTTGTTTCCGTAGGAATACAACAACTAGAATTTCCATAAGACCAAGCATAATATCCCTCTGGCATTGCAATTTCCACCATCTCGACATTACCGTATTGTCTTGAGTTATTAAAATCAATTCTCGGATTTAAAGTGGCTACTCGAGTCGCTGGAACAGAACTACCAGGACCGGTTCCCCATCTCGGAACTATCATACTGTTTGTAGTATGTAGATTGGGAATAGCGGCAACTGAAACTCTCGATAAATATTTACCAGAATCAGGAGACACTGTTTGTGCAGAGGTACTTGGTGTCGCTGATTTTGTTTGAGTTGATATAGCACCAACAGAAACAGAACTCAAATATTTACCACTATCAGGTGTTATAGTTTGAGCTGATGTACTTGGTGTTGCAGATTTTGTTTGAGTAGATATAGCACTAACAGAAACTGAACTCAATAGTTTACCACTATCAGGAGATACTGTTTGAGCAGAGGTAGAAGGTGTAACTGATTTTGTTTGAGATGGTGTGGGTTGAATTAC
>Ga0326512_10000550_pt1 | contig 33153 bp, 58 predicted proteins | sample 1_2617_0518_D_FD_203652 | JGI IMG/M metagenome (GOLD analysis project Ga0326512, IMG submission 203652) | Bovine rumen microbial communities from UC Davis, California, United States - 1_2617_0518 | ecosystem: Host-associated > Mammals > Digestive system > Stomach > Rumen | place: USA... | reverse complement strand
CCTCGCACCACAGACAACCGCCGCGATTGCGACAGCTTGGGTCAATTGCTTTGCTACCTCTGTACGGCTTTCTGCGTTCCTTACCGTGTTCTATGGCCTTGTCAAGACTCATCTGCGGAACGGAGTGGCAAAGATACCGACACCATCACAGATTCGGATAGCGATATCACAGCACTCGTCATGAGTGAGCGCACCCGACTCCGCAATCAGTTTCTTTACTCGCAGATACTCCTTGACCATCCCGTCATAGGTTTCTCGTTCTCTCTGCTTGTTCAGTTCTTCTCTCAGTTCTTCGCTCGTCATATCCTTTCACCTCACTTCAGAGTCTTCATTGCTTCTACGATATAGTCCACGGCGTTCTTAACATTTTCCAGTGTCCAGTTAGCGTTCTCTACCGTAGCAAACTTGGCGATGAGCATTTCTGTCATAGTCTTCTCGCTCGGAACAAAGACTACAAGTAAAACAGAAACAGCAAAAACTGCTGTCACAACTCTCGCAAACTTTTTGAACAATGCCATGTCATCTTCATCCCAACAACTGTTAGCACAAAACACGCCTATGCAAATAACGATGCCGACAGAAGAGAGAATTAAGAACAGAATGCTCACTGTCTTGATGGAATCAAGGACACTCATCCAGTAGAATATCATCGGGTTGACAATATAGTTTATGCGCTTTTTCCTTTCTCAGCTTAAGTTTTTTTATTAATAGTACATACCCATGCCCACATATTGCTTTCTCCGCTCATTCTGCGAAGCCTCAACTCAAGTAGCGGTTTCTGGCGAATCCTGCGAAGCTGTGGCCTTTCCACCGATTCCTTTGCGGTTCGGATTGTGACCAAAGCGATAAGGCCATAGCGGACAGTCTTCGGACGGGCAGAGTTTAACTTCATATGCCTGTCCGCAACAGCAGTCAAGGCACTTGGCACGGATAGCTTTCATCGGAGTCATGCGCTCACCTCTCAGTCGGGTAGGTCGATATCGGTATATGCCTTGGCGATTTCTTCTACGCTCTTCTTCTCGCCAAGCGGATTGTCATTTACCACCTCAACCTTGGATGCTTCGATAAGTCCGTCATGCGCCTTTTGCCAAAACATGGCAGAGATGATAGGCAGAACATTGTCGATTGCGCCTTGCTCATGGATGGATGCGAAGAACGATGTAAGGTCTTCTGCAAATTTCTGGTGGTCTGCCGTACCCCTCTTGCCTGTTTTCCAAGAAGTGATATCGTCCTTGGAAACGCCAATGGCGAAGTAGCAGTTCATGTTGTTGGGAATCACGCCGTGTTCTTCGCAATACTGGAGATAATTGATGAACCGGGCATAGAGGTCAGACACATCCCGCTTGTTAACGCCTTGACGCATGGCAAGCATATCCATGTGGTAGCGGACAAATGCCGTGACTTTCTCGTCCCCCATCTTGCCAATAATCTTTGCGTTCTGGCCTCGGTTCTCCACGACATACCCAGTTTCCGGGTCTACAAGGGACTCAACATTGCCACGGCCTCTGCCTTTGATGTCAGACATCGGCCTCAGACTTTTCAAGTTTGTCTGCGTCCTTGCCTCATAGTCACGCATCTTGTTGTAGACATAGCTGACGGAGCGGTTCTTCATCTCGGCAATCTCCTTGACGGTCTTGCCTTTCTCAATCAGCTTGAGGATGTCGTAGATGTCAGCGTCTTTCTTGGGCTTCGGTTTCGGCGGGTTGTGTTCCTTTTGCCACGCTTTGAGTTCATCACCCGCAATCTGGTATATTCTCTCTCTGGACACACCGTAGTGGTCTGCGATTTCCTGTACCTTAAGACCGCTCTCCCGGAGTTCCATAATTTCTTTGATAGTTTCCTCGTTTCTCGTCAATCTTCTTCACCACCTTTCACCGCCTGTATGTCGGAGTCAATGATAAGCGTGTGGGAATTGTACAGTAAGAGCGGAATGATGGAGAGCAAAAGAATCCACCACTTCTCAAAATGGTACGAACCCCATCCGAATAGGCACACTGAAAGGCCGCAGATGGCGGTATCGAACAATGCCCATAAGATGTTAATAAAAGCTAAAGTTTTCGACATATCATTCTCCTTTTAATCGTCCCACGGTGGCGGCTCGTCCGTTGCCCTCTGGGGCGATTCTTTTTTTATCCATGCTTTTTGTTTACCGTAGCACCCAACAGCCCGTGTCCCGACACGCTCCCAGTCTTTCAGTTTGTTGAGGATGCGCCCGATGTCTTTGCTCTCAGCAAGACTTGGTTCATGCGGGAAGTCAGCGTTGGGGGACAAGGCACGATGGCACACCTCACGCACACAGGTGAGTTCTCCGGGATTTTTTCGGTCAAGGAACATCTGGATAGCACCGACACGCCAATCATCTTGCATGGCGTTCTCTTGTGCCTCACGATATAGTTCCGTATACCGCCTGTCCGCATAGTTGGGCATCTGCTTCTTGTCAAACAGAACCTTTGCTTCTGCCCAACACTGTGCGATATACTCCCGAATCTCATCTTCGTGGTCAAAGATTTCATAACCGTTGCTTCTGACTTCCACCGGGTAGTATCTTCTATTACCAGTTTTATCAACCAGAGGCGAGGAGTCGTTGCTCGTCCCCAGAAAGATGCACCGCCTTGGGAACTCCGTTACATTCTTGTCCCACGGCTTGCGGTAGCTGTCCACAGACCGGGTGATGTACGCTTTGACCGCCTCTTGGTCTTTGTTTTTTGTCAGCGCAAGCAGTTCCGAAATCTCGCATATCCACTTCCCTTGCAACTGCTCAATGGCGGGTTGCCCCTCGACTGCGGTAATCTCTCCGTAATAGCTGTCGTTTAGCGCAAGGTATCGGATAAGAGAGGACTTGCCCTCTCCTTGATGAGTGCCTATGAGTATCGGCACATCATCGAATTTTGTGCCGGGGCGGTACAGGCGATGGATTCCACCCGCAAAGATAAGGCGCGATACCTCTCTGGTGTAGGGCGTGTCATCGCACTTTGCCCACTTGATAAGGAACTCGGTCACCCTCGACACGCCATCCCATTCCAAGCTGTCAACGATATCCCGGATGGGGTTGTACTTCCTCTCGTCAAACAGGATTCTCAGAGCGGCGGCGTGTTTGTCCTTTGAGTACATTCCGAATGCGGATTCGATGTAGTTCATGCTGTGTGCTTCATCCGCATCCGTCCACTTAGAGATGCTTAACTCGCCATTTACCATCCTATGAATTTCGGCACAGCTTGCCAGTTCGTTATATCGTACCCCCTCATACATCTTGGAATTTTCCATGACGGTGACGAAGTTCTCAATCGTAGAGAGCGGCTTGCCATCCTTGTCCCGCTTGGACTCTGGTATGATGCTCATTGTCTGAGCGGTTGTCAGATACTTAATGATTCGTCACCGCCTTGTCTTGATGTCGGTCGAGGTCATACGCCACTTGGTCTATTCTCTTGACCGCATCTGCGTATTCATCACTATTCGGGTCTGCCGTCCGCTTGATTTTGTCGAGCCGTATCCACTCATCCGTGAGTCGATAGTATTCAGCCCACCATGCGTCCATCTCTGCCTGTTTCCTCTCAGCCTCTTCTCGCCTCTTCTGCGCCTGTGCATTAAATGTGGCAGACACAGGCGCATCTATAGGCAATCCCAAGCGTAGGTCTTCGTTGATGCGCTTCATGGCATCTTGCCTTGTAGACAGTTCGCAGACTTCTTTAACAAAGCTAACGACATCTCCGCTTGCGCCACACACGAAGCACTTGTACCCGTGCGGCGTGAAAGAAAAGTTGTAGTCTTTCCCGTTGTGGATTGGACAGGGGCAACGATTCTGGCGAGGCGAAAGGCTGGGACAATACATGGCAACGAGTTCGCCCATCGTGACGGTATCCCGAATGGCTTGCGCTATATCACGCCAATTGGCTTTCCGTTCCGGGCGGTACGACTTCGCCCACTGTTCTCCCATAATCGCATCCCAAGCCGCCGTGGTATCTGAACTTGATTTTGTATTTGCACTTATTGCAAGTCCAGAACGACACATTTGCCACGCCACCAGTTCCATATTTTTTTATCACATACGGATGAGGGCATGACCGCATCATACAGGCGGCAAACTCCTTTCCAATTACATCGTCCCGTATAGCCGCATGAGATGGCGTGTACGGGATTTTTTTATCACCTATTCCGATTTTTACCACGCTCTTTTCTCTTTTGAACTGGTGTATTGAACGCTTTTTCAATAGGCCAACCTCTGTCAACAATTCTTCTTCGTAGCGTATCTTTTCTTATATTAAACTTATCTGCCCATGAAATTAAGGGCATTGTTTGTCCCTTGTATTCTATAAGAAAATTATTCGCCCTGTTTCGGCATTGTTCTGACGGCGTTACCCATCTGCAATTATCGGGGGTATAGTTTCCATCTCCATCTATTCTGTCAATTGATAAATTATCAGAATAACCGTTTAGCATAGACCAATCATAGAATTTTTGGAAACCACCTTTTCCAGACCATTCATCGCAAACAGAAATTCCTCTCCCACCGTATTGTGGGTAGTCTTTGCGATTTGGATTAGTACACCTCGTTATCATTCCGTTATGAATCCCGTGAATGCGGCTTCGACCAGTTGCCATTATTCTTCCACCGTTTCAGTAGTTTTCTCCCAAATGTCGTTGCATTCCGGGTGATTTCTGAGCGTCCAGAGAGTGCAGAGAATGTTCCAGACAAACGCACGGTCATGGGGTTCGTCATCATCTCCACGAACCCACTTGAGGTAATGACGGATAGCACTGTCGATGTAGCAATGGACGGGTATCCCCTTTTCCCAATTGCGCTCACCATATTTAGCGCACCCGTCAGAGAAATGGATGGACACCTCAAGCATCGCAGTTGCCGCATCCCATCCCCGCTCTTGGATAAACTCGACCAACGCCCGGTTCAGCGAACTCCAGTTGCCGATGCGGATGAAGTCATCGATAAAGAACAGAGCGCACTCCGTCTTGCAGTACTTGTAGCAGATAAGTTCCGCTACTTCATGCAGAGGCAAGAGGTCACAGCGGCCTTTCCCGTCATCGACATCCCTCACAGCACCGCTCTGGAACTCCCGGCGATTGCCGCTATCTTTTATCTCCGTAGGTCAATCTCTCCTTTGCAAAGTAGTAGATGATTCCATAGATAAGCCTTGGCGTTTCATCTGGTTTGCAGAACAATACCGTGATATTAAACCGTGCCATCCACGACAGGAGTGAACCAAAGAGGGACTTCGCTGACAGCTTGGAGCGGTAGTTACCAAGGAAGACATCCGTCCATGTGGCGTTCTCAACAATTAGGTACACCTTTGTCCCGTAGGCTTTCGCCCGTAGGAATTCCCTCTCAAACCGCTCCCGCTCCGAAGTGAAGTTGCCGCATATCTCATCCAGACTTCTCTTGCGCTCTATGCAAATATCGTACTCCAGAGAGATATCCCCAAGCTGTGCGGAGTAGTCCCCTGTATTGAGTTTTCTCCGCACATGGGGAATATTGTGGCTCTTGAAGTAGTCCTCGCAATGAGTATCTTTCTCTCTGGTATCGCATAGCACCGTCAGTTTTGATAGTTCCGACTTCATCTCGGCATCGGTATATCGCTTAATCATTGATATACCCCCATTCGTATCCACCCGCCTTGTATCCCATTCTTGCGGCACGGGCTATATTGCCCTTGTGAACCCCTGTATACATTTCAGAGGATGTTATGCTACAGTATTCTCTTCTTATCCCGTCTGGCGAGATTGAATATACAGGAATCCTCTTCTTGGCGTTTTCTATATCCAGATTGTGATGTGACGGAATGATTTGAATGGTTTTTCTGCTATATTCATACCCACCTTTTTCATCCTTATCAATTTGCCAACCGTCTGGATTTTTGAGCATAGATTCATAATTCGGAAGAGAACTCACAAAATCCACATAGTTGGAAAACACTTGGAGAAAAGGTTCTACAGATACGCCTTTGCCACCATACGAATTGTATCCGTAAAAACTTGGCTCATAGCATCTACGCAACATATTCATCCATCGGAAATAGAGTGGATGTTCAGATGCGTTCCCTTGGAAATTTCCAAGAGTACCATACTTAGTTTTCTTTGGCATCAGAACGGCAAATCATCGGAAATTTCGCTCTCATCATCCAGAGAGGTCAGAATCTGGCGTTCGGGCTTAGTCCCCTCAAAGGCCGGGAGAGATGCCGCACGAACAGGGTCGAGCCAGTACTTGATTTTGAGAAATCCCTGTTCATCCTCGGCGAACATCGCCGCGCCCTCGCACCCCACCCAAGTGAGGAAGTTGAAGTCACCGTCCGTGATTTCCGGGAACGCATCAAAGAACTGCGTCATGTTGCGGTTGAAATACTCGTTCTTGACGATGTAGTTCTTCACCGTGAAACGGCATCCGCTCGGACGGACGGACACGATAATCATAGGCTTGCCGCTCGACTTCGACACAGCCTCTTCCACAGCCGTGATGACGCAACGCTGTTTGCCCGTCACCTTGGCATCTTCTTCTCGCTCTTCGCGGCGGTAATCATCCCAATTACCCATATAGATTTCCCCCTCTCTTACAGACTGCAAGCGAACGACTTGCGAATATCGCCAGTTTCCGGGCAGAAACCGTTGTGCTTGAAGCAACGCTTGCAGAACTGCTTGTGCGTATCCTTGGCGTAGTTTGTGGTGGGGTTTCTGAGCGGCTTGCGCCACCCGGTCTGATGGTTGGTTTTGTGCTTGACCGCTTTGTGCGGCACGGGATGCTTAACTCCCATTATCTCACGCTCCATTTCTCCGCATAGGTTTCAAACAGCCCATAACGCTTACAGAAACCTATGAAGTTTTTTATAGTTGGTTCTATCGGCGGGACGATATCTCTCGGATACCGCTCCCTGTACACCCATTTGCCATCGCAGATGATGTAGGTAAAGTCAAACGCTTCGGGGACAAGTGCGAGGTACATCGGGGTCTGCGGGGACGATAGGTACTTGTTCAGATGGTATCGCTTGCTGAACTTGCAGTCCCAGATGTGACCCTCTCTCAGATAGTCCAGAACGCCGTGGAGAAGAATTTTATACCCATCCACTTCAATGTCCCGGAAGAGATTGACTTGCTGTTGTGCGCCCCAGAGTTCTTCGGACATCTCCGTTATAGGGAACAACCACTCATGGTCAGCGGGTAGATGTTCCCCAAGCAGAACGGAGTTAAGACAGTTCTCAAAGCGGATGCCGTCAAGCATCGCCTGTGTGGGCTGTTTCTTCTCCCGGTTGAGGGTACGGAGAAAATCTTCGTACCCCTCATCGGATTTGAATCCATACAACCACGCCGACAGAAGACTCTGGGTGATGCGTAGCTTACTCGGCATACTTGTAGACCTTTGCGGCCTTGTCCCAGACGATGTTCAGTTCCGCAAGCCTCGCCTTGAGTGCGGCGTTCAGTTCTTTCTCGCTTGTAAGCGCATGAGGAAGACCCTTAATGGCCTTTACCGCTTCGCTGACATCTTCGGGCTTGTTGACCTCTGCCACAATCGCCTTGCCAACCGCCATGACATCATCGTACTCGGACTTCTTCGGGGCGAGTGCGGCAGACTCAGCCGCCAGATTGGAACGCACCTTGGCGAACAGCTTCGTGAGGAAGTCGTTAGGCTCTCCGTCCTTGAGTTCCGGGACTTCAATCAGCCCCTTGATGCCGTAGGCACTCTTTGCGGAGTACTGTTCGGTCGGGGTGAATCCAAGGTATCTGCGCCCGTTCTGAATGAACAGATGGGCGGCGAGGTCGGCGGGTTGATAGACCAGGGTCCGGGCAGAACCCTCGACAACGAGTTCATAGAACACGCCCTCATCGCCGTTCTTCGTCATCTGCTCATGGAACAGGAAGATGACATTGAACTTCTTCCGCAGTTCCGCAGACAAGCGGACGAATTCGGATTTGATGACACCATACCCCTGTAGCGAGAACCCACCGTCTTTCTTACTCGCCTTGGGGTCGGTACGCATCGCCCAGTCTTTCATGTACTCGATGAGCGCACCCGCCGTGTCAATCACGATGGTCTGGTATTTCCCTTCTGCGGCCTTGAGGTCAGCGAGGATTTCCTCATAGGTCTTGCAGATGGATGCGTCCTTACGATGGGCGGGATTGACTCGCGCCATGCCCTCATCAGTGTCGATGAGCAGAACGCCGGGAGCAGACAGGGCAAGCGTGGTCTTGCCTGTGCCGGGAAGTCCGCTGATAATCATGATAATGTTCTTGTTGGAGAAGTCCATCTTCTCCGGGGTCACAATGGGCATAGTATATCTCCTTTCAAATTTTGTACTTTTTAGCCAACTGCCGCACCCGCTCTTCATATTCTTTTGGCGGCAAGTCTTTGGGGATTCTCGCCTTGGCTTCGGCATACAGGCGGTACTTCTCGTTAGAAAAACTCACTCTCGTTGCCATAAAAGGTATCGTCCCCCTCTTCCATAGGTTCATCGTCATCTGGATACTCCGGGCGCATCCACGGGGGATACCCCGTCCTTTCTATAGAGTTGATGATGGGGTCATCAGAAATCATAATCCGCCACCCCACATAGATTGACCAGTTCGGCAAGACCGTAGAAGTCCATCGGGTCTACCCCGGTCTTTGCCTTGATACGCTGAAGATGATTGTTGATAGTGATTGGAGTATAGTGGGACAGAAGAGATGCTTGCCGCACCCGCATCCGTCCCTTGGCGAACGCAATCAGAATCTCCCTGTCCGCTCTCCCCAGTTCGTCCATGCTCACCACCCTCTCCATGTCTTGATGGTGTTGCCCGGAATCTTGATTGCCCTACGAATCTGCTGTGGGGTTCGTTCAGAGAATGATTCCAACAGGATTTCAAACCATTTTGAGAAGAAGAACTCTAACAGTTTGTCACGCTCCACCAGTTGCCCACAGAATCGGAGAGAATCAAGTTCTCCGTAATCAAGCGCAATCCAGTCCGTCACAGCCTGTTCGATAACGGCCTCTGCCAGATTGGGAACATCGTCTGCGTCAATGGTCACTCTCCGCTTGTTGGGCGGGTCAACCAGACCACCGCAGTAGGAGTCACGCTTAAAGCCGGGACAAGCCAACACATTGAAGCTGTCGAAAGGGCTTGACTTGGGGGACACCCTTGTGGGCTTTGCTTTCCAATCCTTGACTTGTCGGTACTTCCCCGCCCACGGGCAAATCCAAGGCCGGGTAGAGTTGCGGCAATCCCAACACAGGCTTTGGGTGTCGGAGTAATCGTACTTACTCTTGCTCTTCTTTTGCTGAACTGTAGTCGGCATCTACCCACCCCCCATCTTTTGTGTAATCCCACTTTACGGGCGGCACATCTACAGGGTTGTAGTACCGCTTTTCTCTGCGTTCATACTCCTGTACAAGCGAGAGTAAAAACCCTACTACACCCAACAGGAGCAGACACAGGCCAATCAGAATCGCAATCGCAGTTCCCATCACCTCTCTGCCCTCACTTTCATGAGGTCTAACCCCGCCATGCACATGAGGACGCACAGGCACAGGAGAGAAATGATTTCGTTCCCGGCGAGGAGCATCAGAGAAATCAAAGCGTACTTCATCGTGCGCCGCCTTTCTCCGTGATGACCAGATGTGCCTCAAGACCCATGTGTTCAAGCACCCTCTGCAAGTCATCATAGTTCCACTCAATGGGCGGGTTGTTCCAGAACCGTCTGAGCCGCCCGTAGTTGATACCCGTTTCATACGCAATGTCCTTGAGGGAAACCCCCATCTGTGCTTTCCGGGCAAGCATCATCCCCCACGCCTCATCGACAGGCGGTTGGGATTTTTTCACAGTTGCCATGTTTTACTTCCTTTCATAGTCATTGTACGGTTTTTGGGACTTACTTTTTGGTTAGTGTCGGCATCATTTCCTTTCTTTGCAGAAATTTTTTGCCCACTACCGAAAATTACTATTGACTTTGTTGTAACCAATGTGTTACAATTGGAAGTGCCAACAACCAATATCGTAAAATATCGACACAAAGTCCGCAGTTTCGTGGGGGCTAACTTTCTTTTGCTCATGACCGTGACTTACTATAGCAAAAGTTTAGAAAGTTGTCAAGCCCCTTTCAAAAGTTTTTTTCAAAAAAATTTTCTGCGGAGAAACTTTAGAAAGGATGATGTTATATGGATGGCAGAGAGCGAGGCTGAGTACTACGCCAAGGCGAAAGCGGTCAAGGACAGGCTTGTGAAAATAAAAAAGCCGCCCCAAGGTTGACCCTCGGAACGGCAATAGACAACTATATTAAAGTGAACGACTCGGTGCTGTCCCCATCGACAATTAACGCATACAAATCGTACCGCAAGACACGGTTTAAGGCATTTATTGATTTGGATGTAGGCAAGATAAACTATCAACAGATGGTCAACGAAGAGGCGAGGAACTATGCGCCGAAGACGGTACACAACGCATGGCGGCTCGTCACAGCCGCGCGTAGTAATCTTGCAGTAGCAAAATATGTGGTGTATAACACACTTTTTCATATAAAAACACACACGATTACTGCAAAATTACTACAAAAATTATGTAGACTATTTCGACAGAACCTTAGTCCATGTAAGATTCCCCGCAACGCCGTCCACGACAAGCCCAGAATCTCTCTGGAAGTTTTTCACTGCCGCCTCGGTCTGGTCTTGGAATCTTCCGTTCACATCGCCACGGTAGTATCCTCTTGCGGATAGGACAGCTTGCAGAACCATGACATCTGTCCCTACCATGTTCTTGTCCACAACACGGGGTGGCCAGTAGCGTTCCGTTTCTTTCGGCTTGTCCGTCTTCTTGAGTTCGGACTCAATGCTCTGCGCCATTGCGTACCGTGCTTGTACATTGTTGATAGCGGGGCGTTCGTACTCCTCACATACGCGCTTACAAGCCGTATACATCTCCGTGGTTTTGCAGAGGAATTGTAACAGGGAGAAGTACTGCTCACGCATCTCCTTGAGCAAGAATCCAAGCTGAGATGCCTCGTCTGCGATGGACTTGCCTCTGCTTTTGCAATAGTCGTGCAGTGCCTCTTTCCGACTCCAATATGTCCATTGAGCCAGACCCCAACCCTGTGCGTCACGGGAGAAGATGTGGACGGACATTTCGCCAGAGTCCACCTTGTCGGCATATGCTTTTGACCGGGAACGGGAAATGTCAAAATCGCCTTGCAAGCGGCAAGACTCGCACCCGCTCTCTGCCATCAGATTCCCCATCAAGCCCAGTGCGCCCTCATGGGTAAGCCCCGCTTTTATAAGGTAATCGTAAATTGTTTGAATCATTCAATCACCATCGTCCGTCAACAGCCCGGAAAAGGCTTTATCGTCATCGTCCATGTTTTTACCTCGCCCAAATCTCTACCGGGATGAAGTATGACCCAATTCCGGCAGAATATGTGTTTTGGTTGAGCTGATGATAGTAGTCAATGTCTACCGTCACGCCAGAAGTTGATGTAGTAAACGCTCTCTGACGCGCACCAACATACGAATTGCCAACAATATTAGCCAAGCCATACGGATTTACGCGCTTGCCTACTGCACATTCACATATAAATTGAGTGGTGCTTGTCGTGGAGTAATTAAGTACAAATTTGACATAACTGTATCCACTCAAGTTTACGCTTATCGAATTCGCAGTAAAGGCCGATGACGGATTTGGATTAGTCCAAACTAATGTCCAATCTGTTCTGCGTATCGTCCCGCTTGCCATTACTCAGCCTCCGAAGGTTCACTTTCCGGCACTGGGATTCTGTTATCAATCACCCAATCATGAACAATGCCGTCTGCGCTAATGATATAGCAAGCAACATAATCTGTCTTTTCATCGTGATTGTAGCCGTATGCGCCAAGATAGGCATGATAAGACTGCCTTGCGGCAATAAGGTTTTCTTTCACAACAACGCCTTTTTCAAAAACACCGTTAGTGCGTTTAATCTGCACTAAAAAACAAGTTTCCATCATGGTTCACCCTCCGTCAATGTGTAGTTAATGCCACGCTGAAAGGCAAGGCAAAAACAGGCTGTATTGTTTCACTTGTCGTTCCACTTGTGTTTGCAATGGTAAAATAACCATCGTATGTTGTCCATGTAAGGTCAGCAGGCGGGGAATTCTCCGCAGATGCAGAAAAGTTCCATCTGATAAGCTGATGACTTGCTGTCATGCCCGTCATATCGTAGGAAACGGAAGAACCGCTTGCGGGAATCGCAAATGCCGCCGCAACCGCAATCACATTAGCGGGATGTCTATGGGTTGCTGTCGCATAAGTACCGACTGTTCCAATCGCACCGCTTGCGCTATCAGACAACGGAGTGGTAGATGGTGCTGACGGAACTGCACTTGCAACAGGCGTGTTGTCGGACGAGGACATGGGGATTGCCGTTGCGTACAGTTGGATGTTGGTTGTTCCCGCCGTCACGCCGACATTGTTGACGGTGTTGACATTACCCGTGGATGGGTTCGCCGCAACCCAAGCACCTGCGGAAGAATCATATGTCAGCACTTGCCCGTTGGCCTTGTTTGCGGGATTTTCAATTGCACCAACATCGTCAGCGTCAATCGTCATAGACACATTACCAGTGCCGTCATCCGCATATACCGTGCCGTTGAATGTGATTTGCTGAACAGTGCCAGAGCCAGTGCCGTTTTGACCGATATAGCCAATAACTTCAATCTTTGGGGAAATCGGCTCTGTTTGTTCGTCATGTAACACATACCGTGTGCGTTTCCAGATGAAGTTGCCCGCAGAATACGACAAGGCTGACGGGTCATTGTACCAAGTACTCGGTTCGGTTGCCGCCGCAGTTGATGTACCATAAGCAATAACGGGTTCAATATAATCGCCAGTATCGCCTTTTTCGCCTTGAGGGAGCGTGAAGTCGAAATTCAGAATTGGGTTATATGTCGTGCCGACATTAGTCACTGCCGCATCTGCCGCTTCGCCCTCTTCTGCTGTTACCGTACCGACAGTGAAAGTCGGGTCATCGGCCTTTCGCGTGATTGTGTATGCAACAGTTGTGCCGCCAGTGCTGTCCGTGATGGTGAACCGGGTGAACGCATACGGCAGTGCATCTGTCGGTGCAACAGCAGAGGAATACCATTCTTGCACATAAGCCGGGTCAGCGGTGTTGGATACACCATACACGATAGCGATGCTTGCAATGCCGTTGCCGTTAGTCACCGTCACATCATATGTCGTTCCGTCTGCCATCGTAATAGTCAGCGTACCATCAAGAGATGGGGCAACAGGGGCAGTATAAGTGATATCGCTGATGCCGCCGTGCCCGTCAAGAGCGGTAGCGAGGTCATCGAGCAGAATCTGCCCTGTCAAGGACTTAGCCTGTCCCGCTTGCTCAAGTACGAATCTGTCAGCAAGTTGTATCGACTCTGCCGGGGTAAGGTCTTGGATTCTTTTGTCAGCCATTGTCTTCCCCCTCTCCTATGATAGCTTCGGTTGCCATCATGCACCCAAGGAGTGCGTCCACAGCACCGCGCCCCGCCACCGTAATTCCATCCATGTCTTTCAGTGCGGACTCAAGGATTTCCTGTGCTTCTGTCAGCTTGTCCAAAATAGGCTGTTTATCCCCACCCAAGATGCACAGGGTATCAAGGGTTGAGTAGATAAGTTTAAGTGATGCCATGTTGTCCCCCGTTATGCGTATCCGCTTGCTTTTACAAATCCCTGTGAATTGATGTACAGAGTTGTTGTGCCAAAATATATGGTATCCGCTCTTAGCGCGCCGCAACGAAACCAAGACGGGCCATTTGCGGAATATCCCGCTGTTGCGTTGTTGTAGTTATACCCATACCCCGCACCAGTAGACCATGTACCGCTATTGTTATAAGAAGTCTGCGCTCCGCTCCGCAGTTGGTTGGCGTTGATTGTCGAAGAGCCTATAGTGAGAGTACCAGTCAAAGACACATTGCCGCCGTTTGTCGCAGTAAATGAGCCATTAGACCCGTAAACCCTCAAACCATTTGTGCCGACATACACACCCGCAGTTTTTGAGGTGAGCGAATTTGTCCCCTTGTATATCGCAGATGAACCAATTGTGAACCCACCGATTTGACCACTGGTAGCTGTTATCTTTCCAGACACGGACACGCCGCTCTTGTCTGCAACAAACACATCATTGTTGTTTGCTTTCAGCGTCCACTTGGTATCCGTAAGCGTCCACCCAAAAGTGGATGACGAGCCGCCGCTCTTTTTCATGACCTCTGCGCTGATTTCACTTGAAGTCTGCTTGATGGTGCTGATTTCTTGGTCAATGCCATCAAGCCTCGACACTTGTGCTTGAATAGCTTCATTGGTCAAGATTAGGCTTGCACGGAGTTCTTTCGTTTCACGCTTGAACTGTCGTTCTTGAGGGTCTTCATACTGATACTCATGATTGATTTCTTCTTCGTGCGGTGCAGTGACATCTGCTTTCATGAGCCGCCCAAAGTTGCGTGACCTTGTGTAGATGCCACCATAGACATTGGTTGCGGACAACGCATCACCTATCTCGGCGGCGGGGTCGAGGATTGTACCTTGTGCGTCATAAGGTTGGTACTGATACCCGCTTGCTTGCAGAGAAGCAAGGATGGTCTGTGCCATCGCCTGTGTGCCAAAGGGATTGTCAAATTCCAGTGTACGCCCAGAGTCATTGCCATACTCAACTGTGGTTTCGTCATCAATATGGATGACAACCTTTGAGTAGCTGTTAAATTGAGGCGATACATCAAGGTTTGAAATCTCTTTAAAAACATTAACTACATCACTCAATCTATCGCCCCCTTACACAAGGATTCTGTCACCGCCAAATGTGATTGCATCACCGATTTGGTCGATGAGGTAGTTTGTTTCTTCCGGGAGTTCAAGCACGGAAACAAGTCTTAGTTTTCCCTCGTCTGTCATCACGAAGCACCCGACATACATGGATGCGATATAGCCCAGAATCTCGCGGTAGGTATACCCGACAGGAAACGGGATAGTGAACGCCGCCGTCATCAGAGTGGTCGTGCGGGAGTCCAACTCCACGCCTATCTGATACGCTATCTCCGCCACCATTTCGATATCCGTAGAATCCCCTGTTATTCTGCCGTTGTACAGTTGCTCCGTCTTAAGCATGGCATCGTAGCCGTGAATCGTCAGCACATCAAGCCCGTCATCGTTCTTCGTGCGCTCTCTGGTGTCGATGTAATACACACCTTGGGGCAACCACTCGCTCTGGTCTGTGGCGTTGCACACACGCACTCGCGGCCTTAAGCAAGCCATGTCCGGGATGGTCGTGTCTGGGAACATCATCTTTACATTTATTTCCCCGGCAACAGCCTTTCCAATCGTGGGCGAATCTTGAAACATCTCAAGGCTTGTGCTGATACTGAACAGTTGCGTTTCGTCAAATGTCCCTACGCCATCAATCACAAGCTGTGTTTCAAACCAGTGGTCGGGGTCTGCCAGTATAGTGCGATAGAGAGCAGATGTATTTTGCATATGCCTGCCCCCTTACAGTTCAATCAGCGGGAACGACAAACTCTGCAAGTCTTCTCCGCTTTGCCTGTGAATCACATAAGTGGTCTTCACATTGTTCGTGTATACATGGAGCGTCTTTGAGGCGTTGGTATTAGGATACGGATTGACCCTTACCCAGAACGCATCCCGCTCAAAGAATTGGAACAGCGAGGACACTTGCGCTCTGGTAAGTTGCACCGTCTGGATGTTCATCTTCTCCTTGATTGCAATCATGCCACGGTGCATAAGGCCACTCATGTCACGACCCGCATCGGGAGCGTCAATGGAGTTGAGCGAAAAGGTAAGACCTTGCCATGCGATGAGGGGAGTGATGTCCGTCCACGAAGTCCCGTTTGTACTCAGTTCAACTTTCATCTACTCACCCCCATGCACGGTTCAACCGCTGTTGGCCTACCTTGATTTCTCTGCTGTCGAGGTAGACTTTAAGGTTCACATCGTTACTGCCACTGCCGTTTGCGGCGAGAACAGCGTCATACACACCTTGTCGGATGCCCTCAAGGATGTCGCTGTTCGATGCGACAGCAGTACGACCGCCGATATTGCCAACCAATTCCGCTCCCGCGCCTGTTTCGTTCGCAACAAAAAGCTGTCCCGCATCCGGGTATCCACCAGACGCGAATTGCGGAGTTCCAATAGTGATATGACCGCCGAAGAAACTTCCACCGTTGCCAATAAGACCAATGCCGTCAAGAACATCTTGTATCCATCCGTGCGCTTGCTGACACCAAGATATTAAGCCGCCAAACAAATTGCTTACAAGTGTTTCGACTCCACTCCACGCATTCTGTATTCCCTGTTTCAATCCGTCAATAATATTGAGGCCAATATCCTCAAACACAGTAGACGGAGAATGAATTCCTAAAAGGCTTTTAACGCAATTAACAAGCGGGTTTACAAAGTTTTCTTTAAGCCATGCGGCGGCACTTCTCATTTTTGCTGTAATCCCGGCGAAGAACCCCGCTATGCTGTCCGTTCCAAGAGAAGAGAAAATATAGCTTAAAATATCTGTGATTCCCGCAACGGCTTGGAGAAGAAGTACAGGCACTTGCATAATTAAGGTGAAGATTAAGTTGCCGATGGCGGCTAAAATTTCGCCAATCTTGACACCGCCTATTGCCCGTGAGATAAAGTTCGTAATAGCGTTAATTACGCCAGTATCTGTTGCCGCATTTATAAAATCCGCGAGGCCAATAAGGATTCTTATAAATAAATCCGAAAGCCTACTGGTAACGCCGCCGACATCAAAGTTGGCGAGATAGTCACGAATCCCACCAAATACTTTTTTGGCGAATGCTCCGAAATCAAACTCCCCTACTTTTTGTATAGCCCAGTCCAAAGCCTCTTTGACTTTAGAACTTATCGTTTGCCCAACAGCCGCCCAGTTTCCCTCTTTAATCGAGTTCACAAATTTTTGAATAAAGTCGCTAATCGGAGCGTCCTCAAACATCTGTGACGGGTCTACGCCGCCGCTACCGCCGCCGCCACCGCCGTTAGACGGTTCGTTCAGACGGTTGATTTCGTCAAAGCTAAGAAGTTGGTTCTTCCACTCTTTTGCGGCTTTAGCCGCTCCACCCGCAGAATCAGCCCATTTTTGAGGGACATCTGCCGCCTTTAGATATGTACTGCCAGTAAATGCCGCAAAGATTTGGGAGAGCGCATCTGCCAATTTTGTAACCAGTGCAACAATCTGGTTCACGATAGGGGCAATAGCCGCAAGTAATCCAATGAAAGCCGCGCCAAGTTGATTCTTCATCGTAGCCCCGGCAGTTTTCATACTATCCATTGCTACCGCAAATCTGTGACTTTCTCCCTCAATCCCTTGGCTGAATGCGTATGCGTTTTGGAGTCCCTCAGAAAGCGCTTCTGTGATAGATTTGATAATGCTACGAATGATACGATAAAACGCAATGCGCTTTAGAGATGCAATAAAATTCGACAAAGGCTTTTGCGCCTTTTTAGCCGCATTGGAAACTTCCTTTATCCCTTTTGCTGTTTTTGTTGCGGCGGCTTGTACTTTAGTACCAGTTTGAGGTATTGCGCTGAGAGATTGGGATAGTTTTCCAATCGCCTCAGAAAGCCGACTTATTTCATCAGCCGCTCCGCTTGCCTTATGTTTTACTTCTATTTCAAGAGTTTCAAGAGTATCTGCCATTTAATCACCCTTGTTTTTCTTCTTCTTTTGCGCCCGTTGTATCGCTTTCAAAGCCTCTTCCATTTTCTTTTGCTCTTCCCGTTCGCGCCGCTTTTTTTCAGCTTCGGTAAGTGGGAAAATGTCTATAGGCTTTTCAATGTACTCTTGCTTCTTCGCCCCTCGCTTTGCAAACGCATTAGCGAGGCAAACAGCAAAGGCATCATAGACATACAAGCCTTGAATCCACGCATTCTCATTCTGCATTTGTCTTTTTAGCTTATACGCTTTACGATAAGCAACGGCTATATAAGGGGACTCGTCCCAATATTGCTGATAGGTCATTCCCATCACAATGTATTGAGGACACATCTCCTCAAACACTTTTGCATATGTGGTCGGCAAGTCTTCGTCTGTTAAAACTTGACCGCCATCTTGCGAGGGTTTTCCTCATCCTCGCCCTTGATGAGGGTCTGAAACGGCTCGGCATACAGTTTGCCAAGATATTCCATCTCATCTCCATCCAAGCCGCCAAGCCCCTCAAACAGAATCTTGTCAGACTGTTCTCGGGTCATATACGGATGATGCATAAGAAACGCCGCCCAGAACATGAGAGGAATCATCGTCATGCTCTTGGACTCCAATTCGTTTACAGCCAGACCCGCTTGTTCCGCTTTAGCAACCGTCTTGCGGCTGAACTCAAGCGTGTATTCACGCCCCTCATCCGGGTCAACAATGACCATCGGTTTAACTCTCTCGCTCTTGCTGTTGCTCATCTCGTTCTCCTTATACAATAGTGGGGCGGGGATATAGCCCTCGCCCCGTATTTGTGTTTTCTATTAAGTAGTGGAAGCCGCCGCAAATTCGTAATCGCCAGTGGGGGCGATGTTCGCATTGTTCTCCAGAACGGAGTCAACTTCCGCGCCGCCGAAGCCAAGGGCAAGGGGCTGACCGGGGAAGTAAAAGCTGTCGAGGTCACTGCCGTCTTGGTAAGCAATCTCAAACCACATCTGCTTACCGCCAGTAAGACCCTCATAGGCGGTAACACAGTTTTCCCACGCAGTACGGAATTCGGAATAGTCGTTTACCGTGATGGCGATAGAACCGCCAGAATCGTTCAGACCCTCAATGTAGGTGTGGTTCTTCGTAGCCGAAAGCGGCGTACTCTGGAGCATATTAGGGTCATTAAAGATGGCGGGGATTGCCTTGCAACCGGGAATCGTAGTGTACCCAGAGGTCGGGCGAGTTCCCTTGGTAGCTTCAATGCAATACTTAACGAGCATTCCCGCCGTGGAAACAGCATTCGCCATTGTGCATTATCTCCTTATATTAATTAGTAGACGGCATTGTATCGCCGCCACCAATTCTGCGGCGAAATCTGCCAATTAGGGTGAAAGTATCTCCTCTGTCGATATTCGTTTCGGAGAACTCCCTGTAGTACAAATTGCTCATTGCCGCTTTCGCTGTGTCCATGATTGCATAGGCTTCGCTTGCGGCAGTGTTCTTCTTGTTGCTGACTACTTGGACTTCATAGACCGATTCGCACTGAACATCTCGGAAGTCCAACTGTGTAAATTGCTGTGGACGGAAATTGTCGATTTCATGAATGTAGCAAGCCGGGAACGAAGCGGGTTTTGCAACCATGCGAGAAGTACAGTAAGCGTTGGAGTGTTCCGCTAAGATTGCGTCCCTCACTCGCGTATAAATTGCGTTTCGTGAATATCTCATTTGCCAAACACCTCTTGTGCTATGCGTTTCTCGTTTTCCAGAATTGCTTTCCCGGCGTAGTACATAGGCATATATACCGGGGTGGATGACATGATTTCACCTTGGTAAAACCAGTATCCCCACTTTGCATACATACCCGCATTCTGTTCTGAATAAGAACCGGGATATACCGGGACGCTTGTGTTCGGCAAGCCGTCCCCGTAAAACATTCCCGCGCTGTTACCAGTTCCAAATTCGATGAAATAAACATCTTCTCCAGATGCCGATATCTTATATCCATCGCCAGTGTCGAGCGGCAGAACCACGGCAGAAACGCCGCCATTCCCGGTTCTTGCGGAATCTGCGTTTGCCTCTGCATAATGAGAATTAGCGGCATCGCAACCAATCTGTGCAAGCCTTTTGCAGATTTCATCCAGTTTCGGCTTTATCTGCTTCTCATAATATTGTAGTTCTTTGATGGCTTTTTGGCAAGATTCCGGGGACAACTCAATCGTTATCGTCTTCATTCGTTTCCACTTCCGCAAGTGCCAAGACAACTTGATTGATTGTGCGGGAAACAGCAACTACACGATAATCAAACGGTTCTGTGGCGGGGTCTGTTTCTACCCAAAAGACCATTTCGGTGTTCCAGTCCGTGTCAAGGTCTTGAGTCGTAGCCGTTCGTGCAAAAGTCTGCGTCAGACCAAACAAGGCGATGTCCGCTTGCCCTCTGCCGCCGCTCACATTCATCAGCGTACTAATGGGTGATGTATAAGACACCCCATACTCGCCAGTGTAGTTCCCATCACTGTCGGTCAATTCCGTTGCGCCGTTGTAGGACGCATACGCCACTGGACGCTTGTTCCTCTGTAGTGTCCTCAAACAACAGCACCCACTCTCACATACGGCAGAACATGGTTTCGGATATACCCTATCATGTCCTCATACATAAAGTGACGATGCACACCGTTCTCAATGTGCGTTTCCTCGCCCTCTGCACCCGCATGAGTGTACCCGGCAATCACGGCGTAAATCTGTGCGCCCTCATCGACAGACGGGACAGCAACGACATCGTCCGGGATGCCGCCGATAAGGTGATACTTCCAAGCGAGGATTTCATTCCCCGCAAGGGTGATGTAGGTGGTCAGTTTCTCATCACTCGGCAGATATCCAGTGCCGTCATCCAACAGCGTCTTCACCGTAATCAGCTTTTGTTCGTCTGTCATGTCAGCAACTCCTTTGGGTTTGGGTAGGGGTTTTATCCCCTACCCTTTTTGTTTGTCTTAGGCAGACACAACGCTCGGAGCGTTTACATAGATGCCGTTAGTCTTCTGGTGCTTGACCCAAGAACCATGAGCCAGACGGAAGTCATAAGCCCAAGCATTAGCCTCTTGGAACACTTCGGGGCTGAAGATACGGGGGCTATACAGAACCGTGGACTGCATGACGGCACTGGGATGCACAATCATGAAGTTGATGGTGCTACCAGTGGTAGTAAAGCCACCCGCACCGTCATGGGCATCGGGCTGTGCCAGAGTGATGGCAGTGTTGAAACGACCAGAGGGGACGGTGATGACCCGCATATCGTTGTACATCTCGACATTGTAGTCGATGCCATTCTCGCCGTTCATGGTGTAGCGGGTAATGCCGCTCTTGAGGTAGCGGTACATGGTCGGGTTGACGAACAGAATGCGACCCTCATACGGGACTTCTGCATCGTCCAGTTTCTCAGTACCAAGGTCAATAGCGGCAACAGCACCTGCGCCAGTGCTGATGCTCTCGGCAGTCTTCATGCTGTCAGCGGCGTTCTTGCTATAGTCGCGGAAACGAATCGCATCGACTTCGGGATTAACCTTAGTCCGCATGAACTCACCCGCAAGAGTGCCAAAGGCCATGCCCATAGATTGAGCATCGTCAAGGCGGTCAACAACGAACTGACGAGCGCGGTCATACTGCGGGGTGTACTGCCGCCAAGAGGCGGTCACATCGCCACGAACAAAGCCGCCGTTGCGGGAGTAATCGCCAAGGCCGACCATGTCGGTTTCAAACATATAGAAAGAGCCAGTCGCGCCGTCCCAACGCACCATGTCCTGTGCGGTGTCGAGGATAGCGGTCTTAGATTCTGCCTTATAGATTTCATCCAACAGAGGCAGATACTCGGCGGCAAGGCCGATGCTGTTGGAAATGGCGGGGGTAACAGTAGTTGCCATTGTTTTCTCTCCTTATTATTTAATGGGCGGTAGGCCAAACCATTTGCGCTGTTCGTTCACAGCATCATGGTCTGCCTTTTCCGCAGTCGGGGGAGAACCAGTAGTCAGCTTGGGTTGGCGGTTGAGAGCCGCCGCCTCAATCTCTTTCTGCTTGTTCTCCAAAAACTGTTGCTGACAAGCGAGGATGGTGGCGGCATCGTTGTCAGCCATTGCCTCTGCCGCCTTGAGTGCTAATTCTTTTTCGTAGCCAAGAGCAAGACACTGCGCCAGATATCCACTCACGCTCTTGTCCCGTCTGAGTCCTTGCAGTTCCTCTTGAACTGCTTTTTCTCTCTCCGCTCTCTCTGCCTCGGCTCTCTCTTGTTCCGTCTGCTTCTCACGAAATTGCCTCTTCCATTCAGCGGCATCTGAGTTCGCCTTAGAAAGCGCGGTCTTCAGCTTAGTGACCTCGTCACCGTTGTCCTTGGGGTCTTCAAACTCATACCCCTCAAGTGCTTTCAGCTTGTCCTCAAGGGACATATCAGCGTAGCCTTGAATACTCTCAGTGTTGATTTTCATATCTTGCTCCTTGCAAAATTTGTACCCCGCCTTCCTTGGCGGCATTTAATTCCGTTTGTCGAGTTTTCATCTCGTTTGCGTTTTTGGGTAGCTTCACTGCTACTGTTATATGCTTAACTGGCGTAACGCCATTTATAGCCGTATGCTGTCTTACGATTAAATTACTTTTCGCCTTTGTAGTACTGCGCCGTGCTGATGCCAACGAGCGCACCGATGAGAGTGCATACGATTGCAGACACTTGTGCAACCACATCACCGTAGCCCCATCCGAAAATCTTATCGAGGCCAACATAAGCAGTGGTGCAAGCAGGAATGCAGATAAGCACCAACCACTTTAGGATGTCATATACTTTGTCGGGGAGTTGCATATTCATGCTCCTTTCAAATTTTTAATCTCTGTCTTGATGACAGCTATGTCCTTTTGGATTTCTCCAAACTTCTCTGCGTATGAATTGTGAACCCTTAATTGGCTCTCAATTCTGTTCAGTTTTTCTTCTTGCAACGCATCTTTGACAGCTTGGTCTTCCTTGCGCTTTTGGTCTGCTTGGTGAGAAATAAGCCATTGTCCAATCACGGAACAAAGTCCCGCTATGATGGCAACAATAATCGCATCACTCAACATCTCTCACCACCATTCACGAATAAGTCAACCAACACAAGCACCCACAATCTTCCTCTGCTATGCCCCATTCTCCGGGGTACATGGTAGAACCGCCCATGAACGAGTAGAACTCTCCGTCCAGAGGGGCTTGCACACCGTTAAGATAGATATGCGTGTCACGGGAAGTCGGTAGCATCATGCAGTGCCATGTCTTTGTCGTAGCACCCGCCGCCACAGCAGTTTCATACGCCCCGGCGTTGGAATCCCTGTGCGCTTCGGTTTCAGCAATTCGCATTACATCAGCAATCGTGCCGCCGCTGTCGTAATGCTCTCGCATCCGCTCACGCCATGTTTTCCCAACAACCTTTTTATCCACAGTCCGCATCACATCGTCCACACTCGGTTCATAGTTAGACGAAAGTGATTCGTTTGTGTCCGCAACGCCTCTGGCGTAGGCCAACAGGAAGATGTCAAGCATCTCGTCTATGATATCCTCATAGTCCTGTTCGGATTTGATGTTCCCGGTTTCGCTATCGAAGTGTTGCGGAAGTGCCGCCTCAAAACTATTCAGTTCGTCAAACGGCATTAAGTCCATGTCTACTCCTTGATGATTTCTACAAGGCCAAGGTCTTCAAGCTGTTCTGCTCTCAGCATCGTACACTCCCACGACTCGCCATACATCCTCGTCTTGTTCTCGCACTCCAAATCAATGAAGACTTTCTTGCAACGAACCTTGACCGTGCGCTTCATCTCTTCCTCATAGTCGGGCGGCACGGGCAGAAGCAGTTTGCCCCAACCGTCTTCAAGAGGCGTGTATTTGAATTTCTTCAAACCTTTATAGATTGCCGCTATCGGCAAGTTTTGCATATCAAACGGCAAGACAAATCCGTTTGTGCCGTTAATCACGCCAATCTCTTTTGCCACAGGAAAGTCCGTCACGATGACGGGAGTCCCTACGGATAACGACTCGACTACGGAGTAGCAATACCCCTCTGCGTCAGAGAGTTGAACAAAGTAGTCAGCGTCAGCAATAAAGTTAATCACATCGAGGCGAGGCGGGTGCAAGATGATACTCTTGTTCCCAACGCCTATGTGCGGTTGGTCTGTGTATACATCCCATATAAACGGGATATCAGCGGCATCAAATGCGGCGGCAAGCTGTTGCATCCTGTTCCACCCCTTGTCTGGGGTCAGCCGTGTCGCAGACACAAGCCGCAGAACCTTGCGAGGTTTGACCGGGACGAACGGATTGTAGCTTACGGTAGCTACCTTGCCCGTAACATCCGCATAAGCGTCCCGTACTATCTCGCTACAGGCCACATATTCCTGTAGCTTTTCGTGCTTCTGAGGCAGAACGCCCAAAGAGCGGTAATCCCCATGAAGCATCTGGTAATACTCTTCCGCTTCAATGTGGTCGAGGATGTCTGTGTTAAACGCGCAAAACGCCCTTTTGCACTTCACCGTTTCCCCGTCCTTGTACTTCTTCATGCGTACCATCTGGGATAGGCGGCGAACTTGCTCTGGGTCACCTTGCCTGTACAGAATCGTGATATCAAAATCCTTTCCGTACTTTTGGGCGAGGTTGTAGAAAAATGTTTCAATGCCGCCAATAGAGTTCAGCGTATTGAAGTAGAACAGATTGGTGTTCATAAAAGCCCCTTGCTCACTCTATCGTACAAGCTACCCTCTCTTGGATTGTTGTAGTGATAGGCAACTATACCCGTGTACTTAGATACAGGATTCCGGGCAAGTAGTTCCTCGTTATAGAACCAATCGCCGTCATGTACACGGTCTTCGGGAAAAGTAATTCCCCTCGCAAACTCTCTTCTCACAAACTTGGTAGTCGGGGCGCAGAATGAACGCCTTGACTCTGGGGATAAACGGAAGATATATCCGTTGTTTATCTGTAAGTCGATGTATACGCAATCCTCTCCATAGAGTTGCGCCATCGCCCGTACATACTCGTCTGGGTACAACCAATCATCGCCGTCAAGGAAGTGGATGTACTCACCAGTAGCGTGTTCCAGTAGGCGGTTCACATTGTAGAAGCACCCGTGGTTCACATCATCGCGCAGAACTGTAAGATTCAGTTCCGGGTGTGTATCCTTGTAGGCGAGTAGCTTTTCATATGTCCCGTCTGTCGAAGCATCGTCACGGGCAATAATCTCAATATCGTTCCGTCTGGGAACGCTATCAAGAACCTTGTCTACGAACTGTTCTTCGTTCCAGAACGCCGAAAGAATGCTTACCTTTGGTGTCAAACAGCACCGCCCGTTTCGTTTTCTCCCGTGTCGCGGTCTTCCTCGATGATTGTGGCTTCGCCTTTGCCGCCGTCAGTCTGCTCGGCCTCGTCAACCTTTTCGGGGTCACCCCATACCATCTTGAGGTACTTCTCAGAAATCTTCATGTCCTTGACGGGGTCATTGGAGATGCCAGACTTCGCCGCCGCCAGTTCGGGGTGCATACCCGCCGCCAACAGCGTCTGGAACGCCTGTGCCTTGCTCTGGACATTGGCGGTTTCGTTACGAACAAAGTTCAGTTCAAAGTCAGATAGGTCAATATCAAGCAGTTGTTTGCGCTTGAGAATGTCCACGATGATTGCATCAAACTGTCTATTGGACTCCCGGAACAAGTCCTCGGTATTTCTCGCGGCGCAGTCCGCTTGATACCAACCAAAGTTGGCAAGCACTGCCGCTCCAGTTGTGCTTTGCGTAGATTGCCCAGAAGACCGGGACGGCATTGCCGCAATGCGAAGCACTTGGTCATACAAGCGGTCTACAAGAACCTTTGTTTGTGTCTGGTCTAACTGCTCGGATAGGACTTTAAAGTCTGCCTTATTTTCGCCGACACTGCGGAGAGCAATCATACCCGCCTTGCGGATGTCGGTGACGGTGGTGTTCTCCGGGAACTCGCAGTTGACCGCAACCGCAAGACTCTGGATGAACTGCTCCACGCCGTCACAGGAGTTGGACACGATGTTATTAATCTCATCGAGTAGAGGAATGCAAGCCTCAAACGCGCCCATGTTGATGGAGTTGTATCTGTACTCGATGATGGGGATGCGCCCAAGAATGTTCGGCTCAGAGGAGTCAAGACTAATTGCAGTCGCAAGGAAGTCATGATTCTTTTCCGGGGTCATCATCTTTCCAACCATAGTCCCGGACAGATGGTATACTGTATCCTCGGTGAATACATCGAACTTAGCCTTACCATCCACGACAACCATATTTACGCCCATGACAGGCTTGTTGCCCGGTTGAAGCGAATAGATGACGAACGCAGAACGAGGGTCAAGCGCATAAGCCTTGAACGGAATCTCAGCATCGTCAGACGGTTCGACATAGACAACGCCCTTGCCCACCGTGTGAAACCAGTCAGCTACCTTGTTGTCAGCCTCATGCTTTCCAGAGCGGTACAGGAACTCGTTCAGCTTTTTCAGCTTGGTCTGTACGCCCTTGCGCCGTGCCGTGTATGTAGCGTCTTGCGTGAGGAAGTATCCGTTCTTAAAGGCGCAGATTTCGTCTGCGTGATTTTCCTGTACCTTGTTGAGGATGTCTTCTCTGACATCTTTCTTACGGTTCAGAATCGGCTGTACGCCACGCCTGTACCAGTACAGATACTCTTCCTGTAGCATATTCATGACATGAAAGACCAAAGCGGAATTGAGTTCTTCTTTGATGTTGTCTGCGTTGATATCATCAAACGAAGCGTAAATATCCAAACGACCGTAGAGGTCATTCCTCACTACCGCATTAGTGGTGACAGTTTCGTCCAATTCTTCACCCCGTTAAAAATAAAGTGGGACTTAGGATTTCTCCCAAGCCCCATTTGGCTCTTCTCACAGCCCGTTTACTGTGAGGAACTATATTCAAAGTGCCATTTTATTACCGCATCAATTTGCTGTTGGCACTTTTAAGGCTGTTTATATACAAGCCTACGCCCGGATTCAAGGACAACCCACTTGCCCTTTTCCTTGCGGACAATTACTTCCTTGCCCGTTTTAATGACAGCTTCAACCGCCTCAAGCACTTCTTTTGGAATCAAATCGTTGCCCTCATTTCTTTTTGAGTTCCGTTCAAATAGATAAGAGGTCTGTCCAGACAAGGCGGGTCAAACTTCCCGTCAGCATATCCACCGTACTCAAGAGAGGCGCAAGTGTTTACGAATAGATGCTGTCCGCAAGTGATGGAGTTGTTCGCTCCACTTGGACGGTAAAAGCCTTTCTTAAAACTCGCGCCAAAATGCGTATGCCCCGCAATGTAGATGTCTGCATCGCAGATTGTCGCATAGTCTGCAAGGCGTTGAATCTTGCCGCCGTCCTTTCGCCCACCGCCGCCGTTTCCGTGCGTGACAAACATCGTGTACAGGATTGGCCTGTGATGGTTCTTGCTACTCGCATCTCTGCCAAGCCTCAGAAACACATATGCTGTTGTTGGCGAGTACCTATCCTCTATCCCAAGCTGTTGGCAGAAAAGGCGTGTGATATCGATTCCGTTTGTCCGATAATGCCGCTCTTCGTGATTCCCCGGTACAACGCAAATCGTCTTGTGTGTAATCGGGGCGAAAATTTCCACGCACTTGGCGAGTTCTTGCATCGGTGAAAGCGTTTCACCATAGCAATCTGAGATAGAACTTTTGATGGCGCAGTTCATTAAATCGCCATTTAGAACCGTGTATACATTCGGAGTGTCACGGATATATGCTATGTCTTCAAGGATGCGCTTGTGGTTGCTGTTGGGGTCTGCCCAGTGCGTATCCGCTATAGGATACAGGATGACTTCTCGGAAATCACAGGGCAAATCTCTTTTAAAAACTACCATGCAATACCTTTTGCGAGGCAAAGCCCCGCCCTCGCTGTTGCCATGTCCCTCTAACGCTGTGTCAGACTGTTTGGCACTCCCTCATGGGTTTGAACCACGGCCTATGGAGTCAAAGTCCATCGTGCTACCACTACACCAAGAGAGTAAATCAGCCCATCTCCAAACACAGCACAGCCATATAGACCATGCCGTTCAACGCTTGATAGGGGAGCGTTTATGGCGCGGACAAGCCCCTTGCAATTCCCGCCAGTGTCGCGAACACATTCTCAGCCTTGACTAATAACGGAACGAACCGCCGCAAGACTTCTTTACGCAAGCAGACTTTCGGTAGCTACCCGACCGTCCTCGCGTCCGGGGCTAATTGGTTGCAGAGGTGGGAGTCGCACCCACGGAGTTCGGCTTATGAGGCCGAAGTGAATACTCATTCTCCCCGCAATATATGCCCGGTTTAGGATGCCACTCCATGCCGGGGCTTGCGCTGACGAATTTCACGCCAACAATCTACCCTTTAGGCACTCACGGGTGAAAGGAAGAAAGCCCCGTGGTAGTTTCTTTAGGCCACAAGCCAAGGTCGGAGTCCGCTTTCCAGACACATCCCCCTATTCCAATCATACTATATTATATCATAATGTTCTGATTTTGTCTGATATAACAGTATAATCGGCTATTTTTGCATTAAAAAGGACACTATAATTGGCTGTTTTTGCACTAAAACGGACGCTTCATGATGGTGACGATGTTGTTTCTGTCGGACATTTGCCAATCAACAAACATAGACAGCACATCCGGGACATCATCGTGCGGGTTTTTCCCCGCTATCGAGTATGTGCAGAGTTGGTTCATTGCAGTGCGGTACTCCGGGGTGTACCCTTGCGCCTTTTCATCGAGGAAGAGTATCTTTGCCTTTGCGCTACCCGCAGATGCGTGGATGCGTGTTTCCTTATTCGTCTGCGTCCACTTTGTCGTGATACTCGTCATGCCGCCCAACTCATTGACCCGCTTTTGGATATTCTGTGCGAAGATTGTGCCGCCACGGTTCGACTCAATGCGGCACATCTTTACCTTTCGATTGACGAGTGTCTGCGCCACACGCTCTTCCAGAACCTCTACCTTGCTGTTATCGCAGATGATATAGTCCATGTAAAAGTCCGTGCCGTACTGGTAGAAGACGGGCATGACGCAGTAGTCCGTGCCTTGCTCTTTCGTATCGCAGATAGCGAGGATTGCGTCTGGCTCTTTGTCCGGGAGAGCAAAGTACCGCCGCAGTTCACTCGGTTCGTACAGGATGCCCTCTCGCTCCACTGGTCTGCCAAAGTAGATGGCATTAAGTGACAGTTCATCCCAACTCTCTCGCAGACGCTTGATATCATCATCAGAATACCCAAGGCCAAACGGATAATTGAACAGCGAGTGGTCTTCCTCGTCAGCTACCGGGGCGTTGATAAACCTTGACCGTCCGTTGTTGCCGTACAATTGCTCCATGCGCCCAAGCGGGTCTGCCACACTCCACCGTGTCCCTATCATGAGCGTTTTGCATCTATCGCCAATTTTGCGCTGTTCAAGGTCTGTGTAGTACATCTGCCACAGCTTGTCCATGCGCTCACGGTTTAATGCCTCTTCGATACCGCTCACAAGGTCATCCACATAAAGCCAGTTCATGGCGCGAACGACACCCGCATTCCCACTTCCGATGGAAGTCAGAGAGATTGTCTTGAACCTCATGTCATCAGACTTGGAATATCCAAGACTCAGCATGAGGTTTTTGGCGTTCGTAGAAATAACAGACAGGCCGGGGAAAACATCTCCCCACTTGTACTCTCCGTTCGCATCGAATATACGGAGCAGTTCACCGTACATACCGTCAAGGAACTTATTATTGTGAGAGCCGATAAGGTTGGGCAAAAACGGATTGCGCCCGGAAGTCCACGCAAGGCCAAACTCCGCTATCGTTGTCTTTCCAACACCGGGCGGGAGCGAGATACCCAAGAGGTCAAGTTTCCCGTCCTCAAGGTCTTGAATCGACTCCGCAAGCGGTAAAAGCTGTTTGCGCCTCGGAAGATAGAATTGTTTCTCAAGAGGGCGGTCTTTCTCAATATAAATGCAGAATGAGTCGAAGAAGTGCGGAGCGTCAAACAGATGGGTCTTGTAGTACAAGTCGAGCATATTGTCTACATCAACGCCGCCCTTGACCATCTTATTCGCTGATGCCCGTATCTGCTTACTATATTCGTGCGCCTTGGCGAAGTTGTCCTCTTCATATATCTTCGCCCCGTTGTCCCTCTTTCCGCTTGACTCTACCCGCACCATGTCTACCTCTTCCAGTTCACGGGCAATGTCAAACGCATCCTTAAGCGAGTCTGGCGTGTCCCGCCTTATCGCCGCTTGTATCAACTTATCGTAGTCTATTCGTCCTCACCCTCTTCCTCGTTTCTCCACCACCCAACGCTTACATCCCCTGTGACTGAGTTCCTAAGTATCTGGACTGTGCAATTAGTGTATACCTCTTCCTCATCAAAGATGCTTACAGAGTCGAGGGTAATATCATCCATTGGCGCGCTCCTCTTTCAGCCAGTCGAGCGCACTCATATAGCCCTCATACTCTTCGCCAAAAGTCCGCGCCTTGCCGCTAATAAACTCAGCCAGTTCCTCGTCCGTCATGCTTCTGATGCGGTCGGCGTTGGTTTTCTTCCAGTCATCATGTGTATACGGTTTTACTCCAGCCATTACTCGCCCTCCTCTGCCGGGGGTGGCTCCGGTAGCGGCATCCAATGGGTGATTTCGTCTGCCCCGTATCGAAAGCCATTTGAATACCACATTCCATTTTTCTCACGAAACGCCTCTTGTACCGTAGGATGCGGAGCCATACCCGGAATGTTTACAAGAACATGCTTGAACACATCCGGCAACCGCTCCGTCACAGGAACCCAATGGGGAATTTTGGCAACAGTTGTCTGAAAATTCTTTAACGCTTCGTTCGCCTCTTTTTCCCAAAACTTCTCCCACTCTTTTGACCGCTCAAAGTCTTTATTCAGTTCCTCAATGGCATCGGCGGCTTGCTTCATCAGTTCATTTGAGCAGACGCTTGCATTTGTAGTCGGCGTGTACTGTGAGCAATTGAAGCACTCTTCACTTGCACACTCCCACAGCCGCTTAATCAGTTTGTCCATCGTCAGCCCTCTCTCCGTCAGCGCAGAAGAATGTATTTCTGTCCAACGGTATTTTGCCGCAATCCTCTACAAATGCTTGGGTCAAACACGCATTATTGTGTTCACAGTTAGTGCAAGCGACCACAGGCCGCACATCAGCGGCAGAGATTGAACGGATGTTTTCAGCGCAATCGTGCGCGTTGTTATTCCATCCATTAAAGCAAGCGTCTATTGCCGCCTCGCGTTCGATATACTCAGCCATCTTTGCGCCTACCATAACCACAGAAGAAATTCTTGTTCGTAATCAACCCTTGCGGCATCTCATCACACTGGCACTTTCCCGTTGCCGTATAAGCAATCCCTGTGCGCCAAAACTTGCACCAACCGCACCTCACAACGGATACGATATTATTCTCTTCAATAAATTCCTTAAGCGTTCCCATTATCGGACACCGACCTTTCCTTTCCGTGCGACTCATACCCCAATCTCAGCCTGTCCCCAACATCCATCTTCCTCAGACACCCACATGACCGTGTATTCCCGTTCCGTAGTTTCGTCCCTAACACAGCCACCTCTGTCCCGCACCCGCCGCGCTCCGGGTCACACACGCACAGCCACACCGCCCCCTGTTGCGTCATACCGTACACCCGCTCAACAGTCAGCATCCCGTAGCTGTTCCCTACCTCGTCCTTAAATCTCATCCCTCAATCTCCCGGAGTAGTTTGTCAGCGAGGTCATAGATGCCCCAAATGTAGTTCACCGCATCTTTCACTTCCTCGTCATTGTTGTACGCCCAGTCCATTACTTCCCCAATCAGCCCATGCTCTGCAAGAAGCACCTCTCTCGCGTCCAACAGTTTTGGAATCCTCTTCCACAATAATTCCTTGTTCTCCTCATCCATACCCTCATCTTCTCCTTTCTTTGCCTTTCTCTTCTTCCTCTTTCGCTTTCCCTCTCGGCAACCCAACTTGCCGTCTTCATTCTATAGTATATCACAGCGTCCCCACCCCTTAAATGCTATAAATACTATAATTTTACCCCTTTTCGGCAACCGTAAACCCCATTTTTGCTCTTCGGTTGCCGTTCGGTTGCGCTTCGGTTGCCACCTCAAACCCTTGATATTACTGTATTTTTTTATCTTGGCAACCGTAGCAACCATAAAATTAAGTAATATAATGAAGAAAATACCGTAGAAAACAATAGGGAATTTTGGGTTGCTACGGTTGCTCGGTTGCCAGAGACGAGCAAAAGGCGGGTTTGGATAGGGGTACAGGCAAGGGTCATGAACCCCTTGACGAGGGTTGCCCCTCTTAGCCTTTGTGCCTCTCTCCCCACCTCTGATGGGCTTGTGCCTGTCGGGGGTCTTTTTTGTTTTGGCGGGTACTTGGGGGAGTAACCCCGCCCCCTTTGATTACCCTCTGTATATGCCCCGGGTAGGGTAATCTCGCATAATATTTATTATGCACTATTTTTTATGGTGTCATTGCCCTGTTTTTAGACATTTAAAAGGATATGTCTAATTATTGTGAATACAAATAGTAATATGCCTATTTTACTTCAAATGTTTGTAGCACTTAGCACTTAAGACAGGCAAGTGCTAGATATAATATTAATAATGATTCTTATTATCGTTTTGTAGACCGTCGGAATGCGCCGCCGTTAGTATACATGTATACAATAATACAATTATACATGTATCACTCTCCCCCTATTCAAAGCCAAAGCCTACAAAGCCCCTGTAAAGCCCTACAATGCAAGATAAATGCAAGGGTATCTAGACAAGGGTAAAGCCATAAAACGCAGTACAAGCCCGGAAAATGCGCCACAAGGCAAAATAGACATAATGTAAGGGTATGCAAGGCAAGAGAAAAGAAAGCGGCAAAGCGGGGGAAATAAGGCAAGGCAAGCCCGAAAAAGGAAATAATGGATAGATATTCATAAAACATACGGAAATAATGCATAAATATATCATAAAAAAGGGTATAAAACTAATTCCTAGTAAAGTGTGGGGAATTGAAAAATTGGGTAAAAAATGGTAAAAACAGGTAAAAAATGACGGTAAAATGCACAAAATAAGACCATGTCAATTGTACAGAGTTAACAAAATATGCATGTATTACATGAAATTTGAAAAAAGCTCTTGCAAACTGTATTACATGCCTTTATACTGGATAATAGAAAAACGAATGTTTATTCGTTTAGGATGTAGGCAAGAATCGGAAATGCAAGGCCTTGCAGTAGAAAAGGCAAGCACGGGCAAAACCCGGATAACAGGCCTGTACTTTGACAATGTAGCCGTCTCTCTCTTGCGGGTAAATGAGGGCATTGTGTGTAATTAAGGTGAAATAATAGCTTGCCGCTATTGTGGTGGTATTTGTCTATGCTGATAGGCGAGGAATGTATGCAGTCAGTTATAAAAGCCAAAAGACACGATGTGTTGTGATATTTCCTTTTTCCAAACTTTTCAAATGATACCAAAGCACAAGC
>Ga0326512_10000549_pt1 | contig 33160 bp, 55 predicted proteins | sample 1_2617_0518_D_FD_203652 | JGI IMG/M metagenome (GOLD analysis project Ga0326512, IMG submission 203652) | Bovine rumen microbial communities from UC Davis, California, United States - 1_2617_0518 | ecosystem: Host-associated > Mammals > Digestive system > Stomach > Rumen | place: USA... | reverse complement strand
GCGTCCTTTTCGTTTTTGGCAGATAGGGGTAGGGTGCCAGGGGGATATCCCCATCCCCTGCCGCCGCTCACCAACTGTTCGCGCTCGGTTCACCAGTCCAGCGGATGTCACCACCCACCTTCTCGCCGCGTTCGTTCTTCCAGTATCTCTTCCTTGGGTTCATCAGACATTGAAACCATTGCAAGCGCATCTCGTTACCATCTGCATCTATGCAATCATACCATCCGAGCACCCTCGGTTCTTCGCTGTGCCAACTCTCGCAAGTATCCAATGTCTTTACCCTCGCTCCGTAATATCCTAGTGGCTAGGTCAACCCCAGCCTGTGACAGCTCGTTGCTTACGCGCAGATGCATCCGGTCGTGGCACTGATTGCAGAGAGTGACCAGGTTCCACGGTTCCCACTGTAGTTCAGGAAAGTCCTCCCTCGGTACTGCGTGATGCACCATCTCCCCTTGCTTAAACTTTCCGAAACGGATGCACTCCCTGCATCTATATCCGTCTCTGCGCATCACCCTCTCCCGGAGATGCTCCCACCGTGTGCTCTTGTAGAATGGATCCGCTGTTTTCATAGTCGCAAATGAAAAGGACACGCGGTGCAGCGTGCCCTCTCCATGGGGTTCATATGATGAAAGTAATGCAATGGCTCTTGTTAATCTTTAACCACTATCATAATAACACAGAAATATGTCCCCTGAGTACCAAACTTTTATTAAATTTGTTTTGAGAGCAGATAATAAAACTTGCGCCGCCGCTCGTAGTAGGTGTTGCGGCTGCACGGTATGCATTTGAGTGTCCGCAGGCTCTCGTAGTTTATGCCGTCATTCGTGACCCCAAGCATCAGCCACTCGTATAACTCCGGATCTGCCTTGCGTGCACAGCTCTCCACAATGTCGATGTTGCGCACCAGATGCTCCCTGCGCTCTACAAGGTCGCCTGTCGGATCAGGGTTAAGGCTACCCTTTGGCATATCACTGTACTGGATCGCCTTCGATGTGTCCGTGAGTCCGGTCAGCTCCTTCTTCCACTCGTGATACTGATAGGCGAAGTGCATCGCCATGTAGAACTCGTGTGAACTGATCTTCCATTTGCCTGTCTTCTTACTGCGATTTCTTGCCATTTTTCCCCTCCTGTTCCAGTATCGTGACCATCTGGCCATAGCTGATACCGCGCTGTACTGCCATGCGGCTCACCTCTTCGAGTGTATATGCCGGTTTATGTTCCTCCGTACATAATGCGGAAGTCGTCTGCAGCTTGGCCATATGTCTTCTTGTCGTTATGCCAGCCGCGCATTCTTCGCAATATGTCCGCCCAGGCCTTGCAGGGTTCCGTGCGCATCTCGTGCAGAGGTTCATGGCTTTCAGCTTTTGATAACGTGCCTTGTGATCGAACTTTGCCATGTCACTCCTCCTTGTGGTTGTAAATGTATGCGCTGACCTGTTTCGGTGTCAGTCCGAGCTTTTCCGAGATTATCTTGACCTTGATGCCCTTGCGGTACAGATTCATGATGTCGTCACCTTGCGCGAGTCTCTCACGCTTGCCGCCTTGTGCCTTTATTTGCCCCCTGGCTGGCTCTGTGTGTCCTTGAATGAATGCCATGGTTAAATCCATGCACCTCTCACAGTAAACGCGCCCATAGAGCAAATCTGACGACACCATACCTTCGATGCCGTTCTTAAATCCCCATGACATCTTCCCGATCTTGCCCTCCGGATCAATGTCAGCCTTGCACCTGTCACAATGTATGTGGATCATTCTTTTTCCTCCTTAATTTGCCATCCAGCAGTCCGAGCATTCCGACTGCCATCATACGGACAAATTCCTCGTAGTCCGTGCCCTTGTATCCGTTCGTCCATCCGGTGATGGCAGCATTCAGCTCGTCCCAGTAATCGTCATTGTCTTCCGGATCACCGTATGCCTTGTGGATGTTCCACAGTTCCTGGTAGATCTTCCATTCAGGACTGCCCTTTGCTATCTCGATCTTTGCCATCGCTTACTCCTTCCCGATATCCGTCCTGTCGGCCCTGTCTGTATCCGGCATTGTAGATCTCTTCGCCGATGATCCACAGGATGACCGCTGATGCGATCAGTGCCGCAATAATGGTTGCTGTGTTCATTTCGTCTCCTTCCATCCCATATATGGCTCGGGATCTGACCACGCCAGTATGATGAGTGTCTCTTTATACAGCTTGCTCTGCTCCATATCTTCGACCAGCCACCGTTCACCATCCCATTCACACAGTCCGATGTATGCGGTCTGCTCCCAGAGCGGATGCCGCCAAGTGACTAGGTATATATCTGCATCTTCGGGATTCTCTTCCGTGATCCAATCAGTCGGATCTGCATTCAATTTCGCCAGTACCTCGTAATGCTCTTTCTCGCTCTGGCAGTGGATCGTGATGTCAAATGTGTCATCGTACTCTGAAAATGTGCCGTCATCGTTCTCTATAATCTTTAATTCTTCGCTCATTCCTTATTGCTCCCTTCTGCCTGTAGCTCAATCATCTTATCCCATTCTGTCCTTGCTTTAGAGTGAGTATCATATACACTCGTCTTTAACCCACATTTCTGACAAAACAAAAACCACTCGTTACCTTGATGGTGACTATATACACATCCACCACATCCCTTGTGTCGTTCTTGGTCACTCATTCCTCGCTCCCTTCTGCCTTATCCGCAAGGATTGCAAGGCTTTTTGATATATCTGCAAGCATTGTAGCTATTAACCCAAGCTGGAATGTTACCATTTCTTCATAAGTCCCAGTTGGTTGGTCTTCCGCTCTTTTAATCGCCCCACTTACTATCAGTTTATTTTCTTCAACTCTCGTCATCCTTCCACCTCCGGCATCTTTGCACCGCAGTTCGGGCAATACTTAAATACCTCTGTTGCTTCTTCTACTGTCGGGATGTAGCCTTTCCACGGATGCGCACCGCAGTTATTGCATATAGGTCTGTATAGTCCATCATCTGACATTATCCACCGCCCCATCTTTGGCTGTGGTGTTACGGATGGCAGATTTTTTATAGCATTAAAAACATATATAGTGTTTTCTCTATCAATCATCTTGTGATATGCTTTCCACATTTCTTCACGACTTATTAAATCTCCGCTCTGCTCTACAGGTATGCCATTCTTTAGTTCTTCATACAACGATCCGCAGTATGTACCATCTTGTACTGTCTTATACATCTTGTCTGGTATCTCAATAATCAGTTTCATCCTGCATCACCTCCGTCTGCTTCGATAATTGTTGGTGCATTTATTATGCCTTCATCTACTTCTCTTTGCCTTAATCTGTATCCTCTTCTGTCTGAATATGGAACAATGTATTTGTTGTTGCCGTGAAAGTTATGTAGTAGAATCACATTTCTCAAATAATCAGCATCAATCAATCTTCCGTGACATTTCGGCAGTGGTGTGCCTTTCTTGATAGCTTTAATAAGCAAACTAACATCAATCACTGTCAGAACTTCTTCTTGTGATTTGGCATTTAGTGTAATGTACTGTTCTTCTGGAATATCAATCACTAACTGCATTCTGCACCTCCATTACCGCCCCGCATCCGGCACAATACTTTGTAGGTATCGCGCCTAAATTATCTTTGTGACAAGGGAAAGTGCATAAGCTACATCTATAGGAATCTTCTTTCTTTTTGTATATCCACTTCCCCATCTTTGGCATCGGTAAAACCGGAGGCAATGACATTAGTTCTTCTACAAGTTCACCTTCCGTTCCATACAATCTCTGTAATACATCCCACATAGCATCCCGACTGACCATATCTGCACAAGGCTCTTGCTCTAATGCTTTCCCGTCATGAATCGCTCTGATTTCTTCATCAAAAAGCAGTCTGCAATTATTCCAGTCCATCGACATGATTTCATCGTATCTGCCTTTGGATATATCAATTATTAGTTTCATTCAGCACCTCCCTCTTCTTCGGCTTCAGCCGTGTATTCCACGCGGCGATGATGTCGTTGGCTTTGATGCTCGCCGTCAGCCTTGACGGACAGAGCGGATTCTTGCACTCGATTCTGTAGTAGCCGTTGCGGAGTTCCAACTCCGGATACTCTCCGCAGAACGGGCATGCCTTTGGCTGTTTCATTCAAATCTCCTTCCTATGGGCTTTCTGTACCCCGTGGTGGCGTTTTAATTCATTCAACGGTAAATCGTTCACCTCGAACAGTTCCGAGCCATTTTGGGGCATTTCGTTGCACGTAGACTCACATCTGAATTATTTCTCGCGCATCGCTCTCAATCTTTCTGCGCATATCTCTTTCTGTTCGTCAGACATCTGTCTCGGTGCACTGATCTTGATGTACCTTACCGGAATAGTTGCCACGATAGATCCGTCTTTGTTCCGATATCTGATTGTCACCTCTTCCGGATGTTCCTCTGCCAGTTTCTCGATCTTTGTCTTGAACCGCCCTGCAGGGAATGTGACTGTTGCCGTTGCATCCTTGCCATTCCTCGTCCACTCGATGGCGTGATCCATCGTGTTGGTATATGACAGCTCGCCATTCACCTCATCTGATACTCGCTCAAATTTATTCATCCCTTATCCTCCTTCAATACGCTCTTATCCTGCTCCCATGCTTCGCAACTGTCCCATTCATGCTGCCGATCCCACTTGCACGCCCCGAAGCTCTTGGATGTGTATGCCGCGTATGGTGCGGACCGGTTCACGCTGCCATCTTCCCGTGTGCAGTAGATGTTTGGCTCTTCCACAGGATCAGCGAATGCCTTCGCACTGTTTTCCTTGTACTGCTCCTTCTTCTGGTAGTGAAAACAGTTCGAATGTCTGCAGTTTCCGCACAGCTTCGGTATGGTGTAGATGCTCGGTTTCCAAAAGCTCTTATCAATACATTGTGTTATCCCGTGCCTTGTCTGCTCCCATTGGCAGTTATAGATCCCTGCATCCTTCTTCCGCTTACCGAACTGGTCATACAGCCCGTAGCCGTTCCACATACAGAACCGACATTTGCCGATATAGTCATCGAAGCTCTGCGGCTCTTCCTCGATCAGATCCAGGATGCTCATCTGGCCCGGTATGGTTTCATCCTTCTTCTCCATCCTGCACCTCCAATTTGTTGATCCGTCCGCTGTCCCTGAAGTGTGTCACATCGATTCCTGTGCACTCTGCACAGTTTGCCTTGATGTCCCAGCCTTCACGCGCCGCCCTGTCCCAGAGTTCATCTGCTGCAGCTACGCAATCGGCGATTTCATCCGGCTCCCATTTGTACTTGTCGTAAAGCACAAGGCAGAAAGCGGAATATAAATGCGGAGCCACGTAATTGATGTATTCCTTCGCCATCAATCCTTCGTGTGTGCGCTGATACGCCCGATAGTTGTTATAGTGTCCTGATCTTCCCTTACCTTTTCCCATCATTTCCTCCTCTGTGTTGTGATTATTGCGTCATCCGTTCCGCGACTGATCCAAAACAGCATCCCGCATCTTCTGCAGGACACCATCACGGAGCCATCGTGTTCATACGTCTTCTTGAGTGCCCGTGTCCAGTAGTACGGATTGCCGCATTCCGGACATCGCACATCATAGTCCCTGTTGCCGTATGGCACCGGCTGATGCCATTTCAGCCTTGACCACCGGCGAGCTTGTGCATCAGTTATCATTGGCAGCACCTCCATCTTCGAATGGAATCTCTTCGCGGCCTATAAAGCCATCAAAGTCCCACTTGTAAACTACGTTTTCAAATGCGCTGTTTTTCAATCTCTTGGTCTGCTTTTCGTACCACAGCGGAATGAATAAGTCCTGGATGCCAGTTTCACGTTCCTTGACTATCTCCACGCAGTTATCGCCGCCCAGATCGTAATAGTATTCATCCTCTTCTTTGTTCCGTGCGTTGTCCGGTATCCCTTTCACATCCCGCCGGAACCCACGCAGAAAGTCACGGTTCACACGATGGACTATAAACACGTTATCCGCCAAGTTACCGATCGATCCACTGCCGCCGACATCATCGAGCCGCAGGAACCCGTTCGCCTTCCTTGGATGTACCACGAAAACAATGTGACAGTTACAGAGCATCGCCAGGTTCTTCAATGTCTCCACAAATAACTTTTGCTGATCCCACTTATCTGCCCTGCGGTCGTCTGTTATATCTGACAGATCCAAAATGCTCATATTATCGATGATGACCAGATCTGCTTTTAATCTCCGGATGATCTCGTTCAGCCGTGTGGCGATCATCTTGAAGTTGTTGCCATAGTTATTGTTATAGAGCCAGAAACGATCACCGAGCCACTTCGCAATTGCTGGTTTGACATCGTCCCGACAGTACCAGAAGTTTTCAAGTGTTTCGTGTTTTACAACAAAGTCTTGCCCCGCTGCCTGCTGCATCATCCAACTGTTATATCTGATATCCTTCAGCTCTCCAGAATAAACAATCGTTGTAAAGTCCTGATTGACTGCGTTCAACGTCCACTGTGATATCAGAGAAGATTTACCACTGGCACGCAAACCACTCACCAATGTGATCTCACCCTTTGCCAGTCCGCCGGTCTTCTTGTCAAACTCCGTCATCCCTGTCTTGATGCAAATCCGTTCCTCTTTCGGTCTGTTCAGAATATCCATCGCCGTCTCGAACATCTTCTCGATGTGTTCATCGTCAGTCTTCTCTTCCTGGTATGCGATGTCTGTGCGGTTCCGGTTAAATGCCTTGTATTGTTTCCAACCTTCCTCGATGCGAGCCTCGTCTGCCGCTCTCTTGTCATCGTATGCATCCGGCTCATACATCAGCCGGAGTTCACGCCAATCGTGGCCTTGACAGGAATTGTGAAAGCACTTGAACTGTATCGCACCGTTGGGGTGCTTCATTATTACCGCGCTGGTGCCCGTGTGACTGCTGTCGAACGGACAATGATCCAGCACATAACGTGTGGCATCCTTCCACTCCTTCACTTCATACCGCAGACCGTACCGATCCATCCAGTCCACAATGTCGAATGATGATTTTGAGCTTTCCTTTGTCGGCGCGCTCTCGATCGGTTTGTCTGCTGCCAACTTCTCCAGAAGCTCCCTGCTGACCACCTGCATCTGTTTCGGTGCCGATAATATCCGGCTCATCCTGTGGGGCCGTTCTGTAGTATTAGCTCCCTTCTGTGCCATCGTGCCGTAGAGCTTCGAGATACGGGCCGGATTAAATACCGACTGATCGACATCAACCTTGTCATCTCCAAACAGAAACGCCAATGCTTTGAGACAGTTCTGCACAAGTGCCTTGTTTTCGTCCGTGTTCGCCAGATTGACTGCATACAACAGATGTACACCATTACCGCTGCAGGCGAATATCGGAGCAGGGTATCCGATCTCACGCAAATACTTGGTTATTTGCTCCCCACGCTCGTATGCCATCCGAAGTTCTGCGTCTGTGGAACTGATGCCCGTCCGTCTGACCGGATCAAGGTCTATCAACAGCCATTGATATGCCACTATGTCATTGTCGCTGGTTGTTGTCTTCACCTGTCTGAAACAGTCATGCTGTTCTCGGCTGTAGCAACTCTCATCAATCCGGTGGAGCGTATAGAACACATTTGCACCACGCAGGTCTACTTTGTTAAATTCTTTTATCAGCACGTCCGCGCTTGTAAAATATCCGCTGATAGTTGTCTTGCCCTTCAGGATTCGCACCTCGAAAAGGTTGTTCTCTTTGAGCAGGATCGTCAGAGCTTCTTTTATCTTTTCCGGTTCAATTATTCCATTCGTCATTCTGGCTCCCCTCCCCAAAGGTCATTCCAACGCTGGGCGTATTCTTGATTTCTTTTGGAGTCTTCTTTATCTTTCTTCCCTTTCTTATCCTTCTTATTATGTGTTCCGTTCGCGACTCCGCCGGTGATGCCGTTGGCTACTCCATCCGTTGTGCCGTTGGGTGTTTCGTTGGCTGTGCCGTTGGTGTGCCGCCTATTCCCGTTTTCGTCAATATCCATAAGGGTTATGGCTGTGCCGTAGGTGTGTGTTTTTATTGTCGCAAGGTGTGTCTTTTCCAAGAACAAAAGGAACCGTCTCACCCTGTTCGTTGACCATCCCCAATGCTGGGCGAGTTTTTTGATGCTTGTGAATATCTCTTTTGCGTGCACGGTGATAACTTCATTGCCGAACGGATTGAACTCTGTATCCGCGAAGTTCGCCCGGAGCCGCAGATCGATATATGCAGATCTGTCATCAAATGGCTCGTTCCGGTCCCACAGGATGCTCTCCAGTAGTCCGCGCTCCAGCTTTTCCCACCCCACATTCTTACCCATCGTTATCACTTCCTTTCAGTATTCTCACAATTTCTTCCCCGGTCTTATTCTTGGTGCAAAACCGAAACTCCACGCCATAGCGTTCTTCGATGGTACAGAGCGATTTATACAGTTGTTCACCTGTGGTGGCATTCGGGTACTTCTGCATCTTCTGCGGATGGCCGTCTACCATCTTCCAGTCCATTTCATTGAGCCGTGGATTAGTCCAGAACAGCACATCTGTCAGCTCCTGGATGTCTTCCCCGTGTTCACAGAGCACGATGATCTTGATGCCGTGTTCCTTTGCCCGGATCAGCTCATCCCGGAACCGCTCATGCTGCTGTGTTACATTACCGCACAATTCCAGCAGATCCTTCTTGCGGTCGATCACGAGTCTGGGGTTATCCAGACTCATATAATCGCCGACATACAGCTTGGAGATGAAATATCTCACCCCCAAGCCATCCAACTGCTTCTTGATCCGTGCAAGCTCCTTCTTATGCTCCCTTGAATCGATCTGCAGTTCCATCATCAATCACCAAACGGGGTTTCTTCGTCTACACCATCAGGGATGTTGATGAACTCATCTACTGCCGATGCCGCTGCAGCGTTCTTCGGTGCGTTGCCCTGCAGGTACTTCGGAGCGGGTACAGCTGCTCCGTCAACCTTGGCATCTTCACAGAACCATCTCAACTCGTGGCGCATCGTCACTTTGCCGTTGTATTCGTTCTCAACTTCTCCGAAGATGGCACCGACCTTCTTGTTTTTGAACTGATCCGCGAACTTCTCGCCCCAGATAGCCTGGCACCCGTTCGACTTCTCGAAAGCGGTGATAAAACTCTTGAAGGACTTTGAGCAGTTGCCATCGTTCCCTTCGGTCAAAATGTACTGTGTGCCAGCGTGCGGCCACTTCTTATCCGGCCGGATATCGTTCTTGTATTCATTCGTCATAAAGTCCGGCTGCACATCATTTTTCGCAAAGTCAAAGAACACCTTGATCATGTCCTTTCCGTTCTTGCTCTTGGTCTCTTCCACCTTCTTGATGATGAGATGGTGGCCCCCAAGTTCAGGCGGGGTATAATCCCCACCGATCTGTGTGTTTGCGTAGTTGTTCGGCATATTCATGGCTTATTCCTCCTCTTTTTTATTTGCTTTTGCCTTGTTGCTACCGTTGTTTTGCGCCAATCCGTAATATTCGCGGATGGCAGTGTCTACCGCCTTCAGGTCGTTCGGGATCTCCAGATCGAACATCCCTTCCGGTGTCTTGGCCACGCTCTGACCGTTCGACTGTGTGAAAAACTTCTGATCCTGGCAGTACAGCACGATGTCAAAACATCCTTCAATGCAGAGTTTTTCATCCAGCATCTTTCCGATGGTCTTCACCTTCTCCCGACCGTCCGCATCCAGTTCCGAGTGATGCAGGAAATACACGATCTTGTCGTCATCTTCCAGCTCATTGATGGAGTGGATCAGATTACGGAAGTTTGCGGCGATGCCAACGAACTTGTCATAGCCTTTTTCGTAGGCCCGATCGAATAACTCACCGGCCAGAAGGTACTGGCTGTCATCTATTACGATGCTTTTCAGTTTCGCCTTCTTGATGGTGTTCTCAATCCACGAATAACGGGCCACATTTGCCTGTGCTGGCGTGCAATCTGATGTGGTGAATGATTTTACCTTTGCCACTTTCAAATCGCTTCTGAAGGGCAGTCTGCCCTTTTCCACGGATAAGATGCCAACCTCATCCGGTTTGAAGTTTTTCAGAGAGTACGTCTTCCCCGATCCGCTCCGTCCGATTACAAGTACCGGGATTGCCATTGCTTCATTCCTCCTTCGTTAAAGATTTAAGTGCATCAGCAATTTGTTGTTGTGCATTTACATAGTCACCATACCGCGATGCTTCACGCTCTTTTGCATCCGCTATTCTGTAGAAACTCTCCGCGATGCTCTCGATCGACTTCGCTATGGTCTTCAATAGTTCATCCATCTGCCTACTCCTTTACTTAATCTGTAAACTCTCCGTTTCCACTACTTCCGCCCAGTTCAGATCTTCGCCCTTGTCGATGTGCTCCTTGATCGCTGTCAGGCTGATCTTTGGTGCTTGTGGTACGAGTGCCCATTCCGGTGCCTTTGTGGCATCCAGCACGACAACGTGGGAAGACTTACGGAAACCGAAGTTGAATAATGCGGTCTTGAATTTGGTCTTGCCGACAATCCGCATATAGTCGGATAATGTGCTCTTGGCTTTTGCGACTGCGGTCTCTAATCTCTGCCGCCGGAGCTTCAGGCGGGCTTCTTCTTCCTTCATCCCTTTGATGTCGTTTTCCATGCCTCTGATCCACTTCGCCCAGCCATCGCATTTGTCCTCGAATGCTCCGTCCAGTCCTTCCAGCGTGTCGCGGAATACCTGATCATCGATGTCGGCGTTCTCCTGCTCTGCCTGCAGTGTCAGCAGGTCGTTGGTTAATTCATACAGTGTCATTGTTCTACTCCTTTCAACAGTTCAATCACTTTCTCGCCAATCTGGTCGATGTTGTCTGCTTTGTCATCCCGTTTGATGATCGTGGCAATATCTGCAGCAGTCTTAATGATCTTCTCCGCATTATCGCCGTGCAGTTCTATGATGGCGTTCAGGATCATCGCAAGGTTGAGTGTGCAGTCCTTCGCATCGCTTGTGACTTCGACCTTACCATGCACTACTGCGATGACATCGCCGTGGTGGTAGTCAGCTGTGCCGAGCAGATAACCCTGAAACAACTTATCACAGCCGAGCTTGTCACCAAGAGCATTCGAGATGCACGCATAGTCTGCAAACAATGTCTTGCCGGTGCCTTCGATTTCAACGCGTCCGTCATGTGCTTTAATCATTCCGTTTCTCCTTTCCGAACATCCCCGTTGTGACGTTCTCGATCTGGTACTCCGCATCATCCACTTCCAACTGCTGCCGGATCTGTCTCCGCAGGTCGATCAAATATGCTTCGCAGTCTGTTACAAACCGGTGCTCCATCTCCGGAAAGATGTCAGTCGCCTGGATGTCTCCCGCCGGTCCGATGATCTGCAGAGATGCTTTGCCGCTGTTCAAGTCGCTCACGATACGCTTCACAAGCTCGTAGTCAGAAAATATCGTGCCCATCTCATTCTCCCTTCACTATCCAATACAGCCCCGCCGGAATAATCAGCAGTAATGTTTCCCCTTCTCCGGAGATAATCCCGAGATATGTCGCCAGTGCCATACCTGCGATGATGCCGAGCTTCTTCAGGTCGATTTCGATTGCTATCTTACCGTCTCTCATACGCCTTCTCCTTCCAGCATCTCATCGATGCTCATCTGCTTATCCTTCGGGAGCACGATCATTTCTTCTTTTGCTCTCCGATAAAACTCCTTGTTAATCTCGAACCCGTAGAAGTTCCGACCGGTCTCAAGTGCGGCTCTGGCTGTGCTGCCACTTCCAAAACACGGATCAATCACGACATCGCCCGGATCTGTGAAGGTCTCGATCAGCTTCTTGAGCAGTTTCACCGGTTTCTGTGCGGGGTGGATCTTTGGCACTTCCTTCCCGTCCTTCTCCCAAGGGAACCAGTTAAAAACCATCTTGCCTGTGCCTCTGATGTTCTTTCCGTTTTCGTCCACCTGCAGACCGTTCCGGAACTTCGGCAACCTATCGCGCCATAACAGCAGAGCGTATTCTGTTGCACCGACAACGCGCATATTTGATTTCAATACCTGCGGCGAGTAGTTCTTGACAAATATCAGCGGCGTATAATTCTTAAATCCGTGTTTTCGCGCCGCATCGATTAGTGTGTGAGTCTGTTCAAACGAACAGAACACAATCATGCATGGGCTGTTACTGCTCCGCCCTCTGGCGATCGGCTTGGTGTCGTCCTTCTTCATCAAGCGACTGCAAAAATGGAAATATTCATACAGATTGAAGTTAAAATCTGATGCGAATGCCGCCTTGCCTGCCAGTTTGCTTTCCCCGTTCTTGTTATCTCCGCCGATATACCACATCGGATTGGAGCCGTAGAAGTTTTTACCTACGTTATACGGCACATCTGCAATGATGAGCTGTGCCTTCTGGATGGGATAGCATTTCCATCCCTGCATCGAGTCGTTATACAGCTCACATTTCAGTTTTTTCGGTTTACTTTCCATCATCTTCCTCCTCGTTCCACTCCTTCAGGATCTCTTCGAGCTTATCCGCCACTAGGTCATACACTGCCGCCCTTGCCTTTGATGCCGCCTCGCTCTCCCGCGCCCAGTCATCAGAGATATTGCAGTATTGGTAATAGTCGCGCTCGTTCTGCCGTTTCAGATCCTTGTAGATGCTTACTTGCAACTTTAACTTTTCTTTGGTTGTCATCTCATCCCTCCGCATTCAGCCATACCACATACCCGTGGTCGCCGTTCTCTTTGATAAAGTTCCGCGCATCTTCCATCGTCTCTTGGAATATATCCACGGCTCTGCCCTGTTTCAGCAGGCTATTGCCCCCGATGTCGTTAATCTCAAAAAAGCCGATAAAACGATACTCTGCATCGAATAGCATCGCAGTCTGTCCAAGGTGCTCCTTATTAACCGCACATCCGCCCACGTATGGCATCTGCCCGGAATATGTACAGTTTCCGGTAGGCAGGTAGCACGATATTTTGACTTCCTGCGGATCCCAGTCAAACACCGAGAATGTGACGGACATCGCCGCGATAATACCTGCTATTACGTTACTTAACATTTGACATCACCGTGAAGGATTGCCCGAAGTGCTCGCAGATCGTGACCATATCCATCAGAGTGAACTCTGCCCGGTTGTTGATCTTGGCGGAGAGTGACTGCCGACTGGTACCGAGTACCGCCGCAAGGTCTTCCTGCCGCTCCTGACGTTCTGCCAACCGTCCACGTACCCACGCGGAGAACGCTTTGCATTCTTTTACTCGGCTGTCTGTCCTTAATCGTGCCATCCTTGCTCCTTTCTTGATTTTTGCTATACCTTGTGTTAATATAGATAAAACGGCACAAGATATGCTGTTCCATTTGCCACCTCGATGCTTGCCGGCTCCCTTGGTGGCTTTTTAATTTACGGCATCAGCAATTTGTTGATAAAATACTGCTGCCCTTTTCCTGTGATCTTTGTTGTACTTGTAACGATCGGCGGCATGTCTGCTCTCTGCACGGTTCTTTCCACGATTTCAAACAGTCCCATCTCCATTGCTCTCTGCGTTGGCTGTGTACTGCCTTTAATGATGTATCCGTGTTCCCGGAGCCACTTATAAAAACGCTTTTCGCCCATCTCCATGCCATTCTGTTTGATGATCTTCGCCAGATCCCTGACAAGTATGGAAGTATCTGATGCGCTTACTGCATCCGCAAAGATTGCCTTCGGCTGCATTGCCTTGTTCTCGATCTCGAGCTGTTCCGCTCTGGCCGACAACTGTGCGATGGTCTGATCTGCCACTTTCAATGCTCTGGCCATCACTTGCGCCGGATCATTCCAAGCCTTCTCGAGGTTGATCAGATACTGGCGGCACTGCTTGCCCTTTTCCGTTCTGCTCATCAGACAGATGTGCTTCGCCATATCGAGTGAACATTCATAATCCTGCAGCTCCTGTTCTCCGCCGTATTGGTTGCACTGTACCTTTAGGTACACCCCTCTGTAGTCCTCACCTTCCACAAAACCTTGTGCATTCGTTTCGAACCAAGCACTAAATCTCTTTTCGATCTCTAATGCCTTGTGCAGATCTCTGGCCGATACTGTCATCGTGTCTGCGTTTACTGTGATCAATTCGTTCATTTTTTCTCATTTCTTTAGCCTAGTTAAATTTTACTGTCAAAAAAATAAATGCCCACATCTTTGATGTCGATCTTCAACAAATCCGACCATGTCAGTATGTCTGCTTGTGAAAAACCGGTGAGACCGTTCAGCTTTTTTGAGATGGAAACCTTCGATATTCCAAGGGCCTCACGGAATCTCTCATTGTTGCCGTACATCTCCACGATTCTTCCGCGCAATTTTGCGTATCGCGGCATCCTCATCACCTCCTTTCAAGGAACACTTTAACATAGTTAAATCGTTATGTCAACAGAAAATGTTAATCTATGTTAAATTTTGCATTTATCGAAGTTATATGTTATGATAAACACACGAAAGGGGTGTGCGCTATGAATAAGACTAAAGAATTATCAAAATACGAACAGATCAGCATCGGAAGGATCAAGAGTCTGATCCAGACCAGATGCGATGGCAGCCAAAAGAAATTTGCTGACAAAACCGGATTGAATGTCGGCAGCGTTTCGCAGTATGTGAATGGTCGGAATGTACCATCGAATCTGAACGCACAGAAGATAGCGGAAGCATTCGATGTAGAGCCAGAATGGGTTATGGGATTCGAGCCAAAGAAAAGGACGCGGCCTCTCACTATAGGAAGAGTCGTGAGTCCCAAACCACCGCAGCTCGTAGGGATAACTATCCAAGAAAAAGGAAAAACAAAGAAAATAACGAAGACCATCGCATATCTCAATAAAGACGAAGCGAAAATATTATCATTGTACCGCTCCGGCAAATACAAAGAAATTGTTAGTCTTATGATGGAGAAAATGCCATGACCATTGAAGAGCTGCCAAGCGGATCCTACCGCATCCGGATGATGGAAAAGGGAAAACGATACAGCCTGGTTATCGATCACAAGCCGACCGATAGCGAGGCTGTGCGGCTCATAGGGGCCGTTATAGCATCGACACCGGCAGATGCGCCATCGGGCACATTTAAGGCCGCCAGCGTGGCTTATAACGCGTCAAAAAGCAATGTGCTGTCTGCATCTACCATCCGAGAGTATGAACGCTATGCGCGGCTCCTTCCGGACAGTTTTACGCGGTTGCACCTGATGCGGATCACAGCCAGAGATGTGCAGAAGGTCATCAATGATCTGACACCTGACCGGAACCCGAAGACAGTCGCCAACTATGCGCATTATATCTCGGCAGTATTGGCGGCAAATGGCATCCGTCTGCCTGCTCCCAAGCTCCCACAGCGGATCCGATCCGTGCAGTATATACCGACTGCTGACGACATCAAGGCAACGCTGGATGCACTCAAGGGCACGGAGCACGAGCTTGCCATCCGTCTCTGCTGCTTTGGCCTGCGCCGGTCGGAAGTCTGTGCATTGACACCGGAAGACCTAGACAACAACACATTGCACATATCCAAGGCAGTTGTAAAGGATAAAAACCGACAATATGTAGTAAAGACCACGAAGACCACAGCATCCGACCGCTATGTGGTCATCCCTGCGGATCTCGCCGATCAGATACGGCAGCAGGGGTACATATACAAGTATAACCCGGATAATCTATACAAGGCCCTGCAGCGGGCACAGGATCGGGCCGGTGTGCCGCACTTCCGTCTGCACGCTCTCCGCCACTTCTTCGCATCGTATCTCCACGATCTCGGATACTCCGACAAGCAAGTACAGGCTCTAGGCGGATGGTCTACCGACAACATTATGAAAACCATCTACCAGCACGCCATGGACATGGATGCCGCCAAGCAGAGAGCATCGGATGACATTTCCAAAATTATCGGATAATTGTCCATGGACAAATTCATGGACAAATCTGTGGACAAAATTTTGTAAAATGCCCATTTCATCGTGCTATCAAAACTTTACATTTTACGCATAAAAAAAGAGCTGTAAGCTCGAATTTATCGGATTTACAGCCTTTAATTTACTATGGGACCAACAGGGTTCGAAAATGTCTACAAAAGTCTTAAAACGCCCGTCAGTATTGTGTTTCAGAAGTTCGTGGACAATTTTATGGACACGAAAGTCTATTTTCTACCAATTTAATACATCCGCTTTCGCTGTCCGCTCTCGATCTCGGCCTTGCCGCACATACAATAGTGCTTGTAGTATGCCTCCCAGTCATCGCCGAATGCCGCATTGAGGTCCGGGTTGGTGTTGCGGTATGTCACCGGAGAGAAGTCCGCCGATGCCTGCCGAGCTTCCATCATCCCGAAGGTGATGAAATGCATCCAGAGCTGATCCGGAGACTTGAGACCAGCCGCCAGCAGATCCGGATACCGTCCGCCGTAGTATGTCGCGTTGAAGACCGGTGACAGATCGATGCCTTCGTAGATCCGATCAGAGATAGCCTGTGGCCGTAGTCGTGCATTGATCTGCGATGCGATGGATCCATTGATCAGCAGATTGTGGATATACGGCCCAGGACAGAGAGTCGCCGCGAACATCCGGTGCTCGGTCAGGACTCCGTGCTTGGTGCCATTATAATTGACCGCCTTGATGTCATTCCGCTGGCATATGTCCACGCACAGATCGATGAGAGACTTATACGCTGCATCGCTGATCGGCCACTCGCCACCGCTCTGGCTGTTGCTCACCTCGATCGTGATTGCTTGGTTGTCGTTCCAGGACGATGATGATGTCCATGGTCGATTGCATTCCAGCACGCTCTGGCCGATGTCTCCCTCATTACCTATCACGTAATTTGCAGAAGCTTTGCGCTTGGCCGGAATGAATGAGTCTACAATGCTCTTTGCAGTTCCTACCCCTGCAGCATGATGGATCGTGATCTTACTCTTTTCCGCCGTCCTTCTGCTGTAGTTCCGCGTCAAATTTCGGTATGTCACCAGATTACTTTCGCTCATCGTCTCCTCCTGTCTCCGTCACATCCTCGGTTTTTTTCTTCAGATTTTTGATCAGTTTTTTGAGGAACGGCGGAACCGGCCCATCAGCATCTGCCACATTCTCGATAATTGACAGCATCTCATTAAAAGCCAGCCAGAGAGCGACAACGACCGCCACGATATACGGCTGTCGGAAGTCCGGCCTGACCTGCTGCGCAGCGTAATTGACCAGAGTATCAATCAGCCAGCCAACAGCAATCAGCAGATACATGAGGACCTTCTTTTTGAGGCCGTTGAATCCCTTCAAACTGTCAATCTGCTCTCCGCGCTTCGGGGCCGCAATCAGTGCCGTTATATAGTCGATGATGTTACACGCAAGTAATACATACACAGGGACCGCAAGGTTGCCCAAAAAGCCGTTCACGGCTGCCAGCACCCCGATCAATACCGCTTGCACCTTTTTGATATTGTCCATCGTCTCTCCCTCATAGCCCCGCAGTCACCCACGGGGCATCGTTCGTTAAACTGCCCTTTAATTAACTAGATTAGTTTACTATATACATATCAGTATCAGTATAACTACTTGCTACTGGATCGGATAAAGTTATTTTATAGTCAGCATTGCCAGCTTCAGAAATGATGCTATATGCATGCCTACCACGTAAACCAACTTTTGCATACAGTTCAACTTTAGATGTACTTGCCAATCTTATAGCAAAATTTTTACTATCACTATACACTTGTCTTACCGCTGTTAGGTCATTATTGAACCCAGTTGGCGTACATCTTAAAGTTACTTGTTTGATTTGCGTCCCGGCAATAGCAATAATGAAATTATGAATTATGTAATTGGGTTCTGGTAATACATACTCACCTATTTTATACCAACTGTCAGCATTTTGAGTTCCGTATGCCGAAAAAACCTTATTACCTAAATTCGCCAACCCACTCTCCACCGCCTCGATCCTGCTCTCTAAATCCTCTACTGCCGGACCGATAACGGGGTGATATGGTTCAAAAATAATGCCTTGACTTTCCTTGCATACCATTATGTTTAGCGTTTGTTGTGGTATGCTTACGCTATTTGCAGTATTGATTGCAATAACATAATTATGTCGGCTTGTAAGCGTAACAGAAAATTCGTTTTCTGTAATCCTATCAATCAAAGAAACACTTGATGTATTATCCCAAATAAGAGTTCTATAATTGCTAGTTATTTCACCGCTTAATTTTGCACCAATAATATTATACTTTCCAGTCTCCTTAACACTAAATGCAACAAGTGTTTCGTTGATAGTTCCGGTAGTTGTACCGCTTTCTATTGATATTCCCGTGATAGTATTATCACTAAGAACAGGTGAAAGAACTATGCCAGATAGAGTTTTAGATGATGTTATTTTAGGTTCAGCAATGTTCTTATGATTATCCCATCCAATAGCATCCGTTAAGTTAGTAAAACCACTCTTTAACGAATCAATATCACCCTCATGCTCGTTGATTGCTCCAACGATGGTTTTTGCTTCGGTGTCCAGATTGTTGTCGGTTGCGTTCTGCTTTAATGCAAGAGCCGCCGTGATGATGTCATTCTGCACAGGATTGACACTCGTCAAGTCCAGTGCATCATCAATCGCTGGCATCCCTGCTGTGGGGATGCGAGCGCCCGTCTGTTTATTTACTGCTCCTACGCTCATAGTATTCTCCTTTCTTTATACGCTCTGCTCGACATACTTAACAATAAATGCCACCACAATAAATGTTCCATCCTGGCGACCTGCAAGACAGATAATCTTGCCATTGTCTTTTGCGCCGACCATAGCACAACAAGCACCATCTGCGGCAATTCCAGTGATTTCCAAAAGCGTTCCTATTCCGCTGGCACTCATCCCAATGTCTGTCCAGTTATTATTTGCGACAACAACGGCAGACGATGGCTGATACACAACCATATACACGTCTTTCCCATCAATCCATTTCTGCCCGGTTTTTTGCGCCGTGGTAGAGTAGTTCGGCATCAACGCTTCGGAATAATCATCCGTGATCTGATATGTGTCGTATTCCTTTTTCTGGGCAGTGGTAAGTGCGTTCCATTCCGCTGTCGTGCCGATAAACTCATTCTTTACGGCTGACTTGTCGGCTTTGCCAGCCAATGCCGCCGTTACACCGCCAACGATAGCCTTGTCAGCATCCGTGTAATCATTCTCGGACAGTCCTTTGCCTGCCTCTGCCGCAACAAGACCTAAATCACTGGCGGTCTTATTCCCTACCAGCGTATTACCACCGATCTGCGGCTGGTTCTTCAGATCATTGTAGTCGTCAGTGCCACCGCCTCCACCGCCACCGCTATTTTTCTTAATAAGTGCAAGTAAAACCTCGTCACTTAACATCCTATCTTCTGCCATTTCCCACGCCCTCCTTACTGCTTATACCACGTATTGTCAACGCCTGCCAGATACACGTCACCGGTGCTGGTGATATACAACACACTATTTGGTGTAAACTTCCATGTGCTGTCACATCCGGGAACGTCTGCAGGCACCGGCATCGTGGCCGGCGTTTGATCCGCGAAAAACGTCGCGTGGATGTAGTTCTGGTCTGCCTCATAGATCAGTTTGCTGTCTGTCAACTTCATTTTGATTTCCTCCTTTGATTATTCAAACCATATTTTCTTGATTTCAACATGCTCAAACGATCCCGTTGCTATGCCAATATACGGCGATGCATCTGACCAACTGCCATCTGTTGTCTCTAACGTAAACTCAACGCCAGGAACGACGGCCGAAGCACTGCCATATATATAAACGCCGTTGATAAACTTATTCAGCGATGTGCTGGCTACATTTGTGTATAAGTGCGCACTCCATATATTGTCGATCTTGTCCGTCATCTTAAACGTGGCGCACAACTTGGTAAATGTGTTTGTCGGAAGTCTTAACGGCAGAAACAGAGCTCCGAAGTCTGTGCTAAATCGTGTGTTGGTATCTAGGTTCGGATCAGCCAGATCCGCGACAATGTTATTCCCACTCAACAGGTACTCCGCTGCATTTGTGCCTAAAAACTCGTATATTTTTCCATCTCCGATATTGTTTTTGATCAGGTTATATGCCGCCTCGCCGCCGTAGTTGTTGAACAAAATAAAATTATCCCGATATACTGTTTTTGTTGCAAAATCTGTGTTGCTATATGCCAGTTGCTCGTTAAATTGTCCATTTTCAAAATACACGTTTCCGGTTGGCTTCGGCACGTTCCCGGTGATCTGCTTCGCAAAAATATAAGCACTTGAAATTATCATGACAGCGTACCTCCTACCGTTCCGAAAGCCACACCAAAGACGTGATCGCCTGCTGCCAGATTGCCGGTCAGGAAGTCCAGCGTCAGGATGTGATCGCCGGTCTCATAGGTCTGCGTGAGTGCTGGCTGCTGTGTCCCGTCCACTGCATACAGCACCGTCAGCGTGGCCGGTGTTCCGGATGCTGTCTGTGCTATATGGAAATTGACCGTGCTGCAGAATCTCGCCCTTGTGGATTCTGCCAGATTAAAATACGCCGCCATTACGATTGCACTGCTGCCATCCGCAATGCTCGCCGTGCTCTTGGTCTGCGGCTCCACGTAGTCGTATGTGATCTGGTCGATCTTTTGCTGTGTCTGTGCTTCGGACTCCCGGATCTTTTTCTCGGCCTGTTTGACCGCTTTTGCTTCACTGCTCTTTGACACTTGCTCTATCTGTGCCGCTACGTCTTCGAACTCCATGCCAATCGTGGCCGACTCATAGCGATCCAGCAATACATTCCACGACAGTCTGGATACCTTGGCCATTGTGCTGATCCCCAGCGGCTCAAATATCACTTTTACCGTGTCGCACAGATAAATCGGGATGGAGATGTCTGTATCATCCACGTAGGACACATCAATCGACACCCTCGGCAGACCGATGGACGATGCATCAAGAAACTCCTGCGCCTTTGTCCTTAAAGCGTTCTCATCCGGAGTGCTTGCAAAGCTCGGCGTAAAATCTACCGGCATTATGCGTGGGTACGGATACAAGGCCGCTGTCGGTGCAAGCAGTACCTTTTCTGTCAAGTCCACATAATCGCCATCACTGTTATAATACGGATAGATGCCTGTGTATGTATCCTCAATGCTCTGCTCCTGGGTGATGTCCGTGACGTTTTTGCCATATCGGACCACCTTGCCCCGGTTTTGCCCGCGCTCTTGCCAGATATGCACGTCGTACATATCCCACTCGACCTCTGCTCCCCATCTGGCCAGCAGATTGTCATCGATGCCGCCGATGATCGCCCGACAGCTGTCAACGACTTCCGTGTTAAATTCCCCCTCTTCCACGTCCGTGTCGAAGGTAAACGGGTTCGGTACCACGCTGCGCATACTTAAAAGGCTCACAGCATCCGCCGGATTGTCCGCGACAAACGGCTCCACCGGTATCGCTGTGAGCTGGTAGGATATATGCTGCGCCCTGATGGTAGATACACCATCAATCGCGTCAGTCACCTCATAAATGCGGAATGCCTGCTTTTTGGACTTTTGGTTGGCTCTGCAGTATATAATATTGCTCAACATTAACTGCCCGAAATGCCGACCGCCGACAGGGTATTCCATCGTCAATTCATAGATTCCATTCCGTTCCTCTTCCACAATACAGGAGATGGCATCCGCAAGTCTTCCAAGTCCGTTTGATGTAAAATTTTGTTCATTCGCTCCGTAGAGTATAGGAAACATTTACAGCCTCCACCATCTCGGCGTGATCTCAACTCTTGTCACACCGTCCAAAACAATGCTATTTGCCCCGCTGTCGAGTTTTGGGAACTCATCCAAGGAAATATAGCTATTTGCATTTTGGGAGCCAAAGAAAGCCTCCTGCAAATCGCAATCAATGTCTATATACGTGTAGCTGTGCGGTGCAATTTCGATCTCCGTGCCGTTCACGGTGATACTGCCATCACCATACACACGGATCAGCGGTCTTGATGGCATATCTGTCGCGTTTGTTATATTCCCGCTTGCATTAAAGCTCATCACCACTTCGCCGTTGGTCAAGAACCGCTCCGGTCGGCAGTTGAATACAATGTCGAAGCTCCCCGCAGCCAACCATCTCACCGGATCGACCACCATTCCTTGTGACAGCACAGCAAGGCGGAACTCATCCGGGTGGTAGGTGTCCGACAGCCTCACATAGTTCAGCGGTTCCAGCAGCTTGTTCGCCCACGCTGTCAGATTCGCCTTGAAGTTCTTGATGATAAACGCCGGATATGTCACCTCAATATTTTTGTATCTGCCGTGGTCGATGATGATGTCGCCGTTTCTTCCGGGCACCTCGATCATCTCACGATCACGGGCAGGGGAATTGAATGCCCCTGTGCCGCTGATATATACGCCGTATGTCTTGCTGTTCACATTGTTAAATGTCAGTGTATTTATGCCCATGCTGACCTCTTCTGTGCTACGCTCGTTGTGATCCTACGGTCTACCGCGATGGCCAGATCGTTGATGTTCTGCCCCGGTGCTCCGTTGATCGTGTTTGCAATGTTAAATGTCAATGTCGAAGCATTGACCGGCTGTGCAACTGCTGCCGCCATATCCTCTGCAGCTTTCCGGACTTCCGGGATGTTGTCCCGGATGCCTTTGGCGAACAGATCCATCATATCCGGCGCGTAGGTGTGGAAGTCCGACAGTGGGCCTTTTTCCGGCTCACTGAATCCCAGATATGCCGCAATCTCTTCCGCAGTCGCCGCAAGCTCTTCCGTCAATGCTCCGACCTTTTCTTTGATACCGTTGATAAAGTTCTCGATCATATCACGGCCCCACGTGAGCGCCTTTCCCGGCAGGTCGGCCAGAAATTGCACAGCCTCGCTCACTCCGTTCACGATTGCGTCCTTGATGCCTGTGACTTTCTCCACGATGCCATCCCAGATGTTTTGAAAGATCTCTAACGTCTGCTTTAACAGATCGCCCCAGAACTCAATCGCCTCGTAAACGATCTCGTCAATCTTCTCTCGGATGCTCGCCCCAAGCTCCAGCAATGCCTCGCCGATGCCCGCGACAATCTTCCAAAAGATTTGGATCGAGGTCTTCATGAAACCTTCAAAAAAGATGATGACTGTCCGGATCGTCAGCTCCACAAGGTTCGTGGCGATGCGTTTCAGGTCTTCCCAAGCCGCCGTCCAGTCGCCATTTACAAGATTTTTAACAAGATTTACAACATTTATGATGAAATCGATAAATGTCTGCAGCTGTGGGATGATTCCATCAATGACGACTGTCTTGACCATCTGGACGATGTCGGAACCGAACGCTGCCCAGAGTGCTTGCATCAGTTCCTGGAACGCTGTCCACAGTTCTCCCAGCGCATCGAGCAGTGGCTGGGCGGATAGCTGTATCTCGTTAAATATTCCGGAGATATCATTCCGGAAGCCCTCATCCGATGACCACAGCGCCGCAAATGCCGCCGCAAGAGCTGCAATGGCAGCGACCACAATGCCGACTGGTCCTGTGAGCGCCGTGAGCGCTGTGCCGATCTTTGGAGCCATCGTGATGACGTTGCCAATGCCGGAAACCAAACGCCCACCGACAGACAACAATGGCCCGATTGCCGCGGCGATGCCTGCGATCTTCACAATCTGTTCTTTCTCGGACTTATCCAAGCCAACCCAAGCATCTTTTGCTTTCTTTGCCAGTTCGTTGATCTTTTCCAGAGCAGGCACTAACAATTCCTGCATTGTTGCAGCGATGTCCGCGCCGGTGATTTTCAACTCGTTGAAAACCGTTGTCAGATTGTCCACAGGGTTCTTGATGCCGTCAAAAGTATTTGATACGGTGCCGTCAAACTGCGACATATCACCGCTCAAATTATCCAGGGAGAACCGTCCGCTGGATGCCATATCCACGAATTTATCCGCCGCCTTTGTGCCGAAGACATCGATCGCATCCGCATAGTCTTCCGCGGTCACTTCTCCGTCATTCAGCTTTTTAATCAGCTCATCAAGTCCTTCTGTGACCGATTTGCCGTCTCTTTTCCAGTTTATTGATGCTTTGGAAAGTCCTGACAATGCATCCTGTGCATCAATTCCGGCCTGTTCAAAACTTCCCAACAGTGCCACAGAGTCACCGATGCCCAGCTCCATATTCCGGAGCACGTTGCCATTTTTCTCGATGACCTGCATCAGCTTTCCAACATCTGCTCCGGTAGCCTGTCCGGTCGCCGCCAATGCATCGAGTATCTGGTCGATGTCACTCGCTTCGAGGCCAAACTGCTGCAGAATACGTGACGTGGAACCGATGGAACCATTCAGATCCGTGTCCGCTATCTCTGCAAATTTAATAAACTTCGTAGACAGGTCCGTCAGATCATCGCCCATCACCCCGAATCGTGTGTTGACTTCGCCGACTGCTGTCGCCGCATTTTCAAACGATGTCGGCACGGTGGTTGCGATGGTATTAACAGAGTCTCCGAGCTTTTCGAGCGTATCTCCTGCCGCGCCGGTCTTCTTGATGACGATGTCCATGGCACTGTCGACTTCCGTCCACGCCGCCATCGATGCCGCACCTGCTGCCACGATCGGTCCGGTGACATACTTGGTCAGATTATCGCCGACCGCGGTCATCTTCTCGCCAGCTTCAGAAACTTTGTTGCCGACTTCTTCCATAGACTGTGCGACCGATTTCACTTCCTTAGTGCCGGTATCGCCAAACGTCTTCATCTCGCTTTCGAGACTTTCAAGAGATGCTTCGGTTTCTACGATCTCGCGTTCCAGGGCACGCTGTTCTTCGCTGATTTCTCCGGTCGAGTTGTTGGCCTTCATCTGCTCGAGTGCCAGCTTCTCCTGTTCAAGCTTTTCCTTGGTCGCATCAATCGCTTCGGTCAAATATTGCTGCTTTTGTGCAAGCAACTCCACGTTGCCAGGATCCATTTTCAGCAGACTGTCAACGTCCTTGAGTGCTGACTGTGTGTCTTTCAGCTTGCTGTTGACATCTTTCAGCGAGTTGCTCAACTGCGTAGTATTGCCATCAATCTCGATTGTTATGCCTTTGATCCTATTCTTCGCCATTCTCTACCACCTGTCGAAGTCTTCCTGTGTTGCGTTCCGTGTCGTGTCCTTGTCTGCATAATCGTTGTTGCTCTCGATTATCAGATCCATCACAAAACCTTCTTCTATCTCTTCCAGATCGTTGATTTTTAGCCCGATCTGCAATGCTCTCAATGCAAATATTGCCGTGTTTATTGTTCGATCGTTGTCGCCATCTCGCTTTTTTTTAATTCCGATTGCGATGCTTTGCCGCCCAGATAGATGGTCACGATGTCCTTCGCCGCCTGCATCATATCCAGACTGTCGAAACCATCGAGCCATTCAATATAATCATCTTCGGTCAATGCGGTCATATCGGCACGCTCTGCCGATTTCGCCATAATAAATGCGAGCTTTTGTATCTTCTCGATGATCTCTGCATCGATCTTTTCAGGGTTCATTTCCATCAGCTCTTTCATAATGTCGCCGTGGAATACGTTTCTATATCGGATCGCGGTCGCTGCGCTTGCACGCATCAGCACTTCCGTCTCTCCTATCTTGACTGATTTCTGCATATATCCCTCCTACGAAAAAGGGCAGGCACGATGGTTCGTACCCGCCCAGATGGTTGTGTTGCTTATGATACAGTCACCGCGCAGGTGTCTGTGTAGTCCGTTGTGCCCACGGTGATCTTCGCCGTGATAGTTGCAGAGCCTGCGGACAGCGGGATTACCACGCCATCGCTTACTGCTGCCACTGCATTGTCGCTGGATGTCCATGTTACCGCCGAACCGTACGGGACTGCGTATGCGGTCAGCTTTTCACTCTCACCGCCTGCAGTCAGGGACAGCTCGGATTCATCCAGAGAGATGCCGGGTGCTGCTGCAGTTCCCTGATACACCGCATTAAACCACGTATTATACGGAGCATCATCCGCAAGAGCACGGCTTTTGAACACGTCAGTGTTCAGGGCATTGATATGAATCGGTGCCGCCGTCATGTTAAGAGTGTCAGTCTTCGGAGTGATCGTCTCCGTGTTGGTCTCGCCGCCGATGCTCGGTTTGGACGCAGTACAGTTGTACAACACGTGCCTGGTGTTCTTTTTGTCGCCGTCAAACTGAAACAGCAATGCAAACGGCACAGTCGGAGCATTGGCTACCTCTGTTAAGCAGCCGTTCGCATCCTCAACCTCGCCCAGGATGTCCTTGCGGAAGTCGTCCGTGATCTGTGCGATCTCCAAACTCCCGGAGTATCCTGCATCACCCTGCAGGGTGAAGAATGCGATGTTGTCAGCGTAAAATGTATTAGCATCGCCCTGGTGATCCATCGTCAGATTGACAGCACCCGGCAGTCTCTTCGGACTTCCGTATGTCGCTGTGTTATCCGATGCGCTGATCGTAGCGACTGCATAATACACATTTGTCAGGCCATATTTGACCTTGTTGGTATTTGCCATTTCCTTATTCCTCCTTTATGATGATCATATCGCCCGAGTAGGTTGTCACATACAGCTTTTCCGAGTCCAGATAGGTCTCTGTCTTATCGTAGGCCCATCCGATCCCCTCCAGCGTTTCCTCGATCGTTTCCTCTCGTTCGAAGTCTTTGAAATCCGTGTACAGTTCTATCCGCAGTTCTGCAATGCGTTGAAAATTGACATTGTCTGCATAATTGTCATCGATGCCGCTAAAATACCACCGGATGTATGGCGGTTGTAACAGTCGCGCCTGTTCTTCGTCAAAATGGTGATAGGCATACGGCAAACCGAATCCAGCGATCATTGTCGCAATCTCTTTGATTGTCATACCTTCTTCACCACCTCTTCCTCGAACTCCTTCTCGATCTGTTCCTCTACCGGCTTTATATGCTCCCGCCCCTGCCAAAATCTGCCATTCCGCAGCATGTGCCCGTTTTCCAAAAGATGCGGGAGTCCCGGCTTTGTGCTGTAGATAACGCCATACGCTCCGAGCCTGTCCTTTTCGACTTTGAATTTCCAGCTCTTCGCATATTTACCATTCCCGAACTTTTGCCGCGCAGCTTTCTTGACTGCATTGGCTCCAGCTTTGGTGACATCCTTCACAGCATCCTGCATGCCTGTGGTCAGTTCCGTTGCGTACTCATCCAGAGCACTCTGGATCACGCTCGCCAATTGGTCATGGGGTGTTGCCTTTGCCATCGGTGCCGCCTTTCCGCTCAACGTATAACTCGATATAGTCATCATTCTCATACGTTCTGTAGATGGAGTATGTTGCTCCGTGGTACTCGACCACCGTCTCGCCCTGATAATCTCCGGCGAACACGTTGAAACGCCATTCCGGGTTTAATCCATTGCGGCCTGCCTCGAAAAACTCCGACCGCGAGATGGATGTCACCTGCGCATAGACTTCGCGCTTCGTTGGCGTGCCTTCCATCCACCGTCCATATGCGTCCTGTGTCCTATTGATCGTTATGAGCTTTATAACATCATCCTTCAACATTCATCTTCTCCGCGAATAGTCTGTTGTTAAGGTCTAAACGGAGCATCCTTGGCATTCCTTCGCCAGTCCGTCTCCGCATCCATAACCAGGTGGCATACTCGACCACTATCCCGTTATCCAGAGCACTGGTTGCATCATAGGTGATGCCCATCTGTGCGATCTCTGCCTTTGCCTGGTTGATCATGGACTCCAACCGCGTATTATACGCGGTCGTGTCCTGTGATATGCCGATATTTACTTTGAGGAATACCAAGAGTGTCTCCATCGTTTGCTCCTTATGCGGTTACAGTTACGGTGCAGGATGCGCTATAGTCGCCGCAGGTTGCGGTGATGATCGCAGAGCCTTCTGCTTCACCAGTTACCTTGCCGGTGGTGTCTACGGTTGCATAGGTCGTATTGCTGGATGCCCAAGTGATCGCACCATCAACCGGGAAAGTCTTTGCTTTCAGCTGGATGGTCGCATCCTTTGCCACGGTAGCGGTGGACTTATTGATCTGTACGCCCTGCACGCTGTTTGCGGTATCACCAGCAAAGCTCATCGTGTCGTCCGGAGTTGTTCCGTTTACGCCGATAGCAACGAATGCTTCAGCGATTGCAGCCTGGCCGTCATAGCGAGCGGTGCCCTTGAATACAGTCTGATCATTCAGGAAACGAACGTGCTCGCTCTGTGCGAACTTCTGACCGGATCTCTCTGCCAACAGGTACAGATCGAAGTATCCGCCAACGATTACATAGTTCGGAACGAAGTCCAGAACTTCGATGATGCCGCCAACTACCGGCATTCTGCCGTTTACACCAGCCACGATCGCACCGGATGCATCGATGCTCATGGACTGTGCCACCATCCAGTTGTAGGTCAGCTCATTCATAACCCATACCTTCTCGCCACGGCTGTACTTGCCCTTTGCTGCAGCGGAGTTGATCATGAATGCCTGGTACAGAGCGGTACCGAGCACACTGTTTGCGATGGTCTTGATGTTGGATGTGTGCAGATCTACCCACGGGCGAGCGGTTGCCGGATAGCTTGCCGGTTCGCTGGTCTGTGCCAGTCTGGTTACGATACCAAGCGGCATGTGGTTGCCGGTTCCGTAAAGGATAGCCTTATCCAGAGCCAGACCGATTGCCTGTCCGAGTGCGGTCATCAGTTCTGCAGCCAGATCCACGTTGGAATCTTCCAGAACTGCGTTGCAGATTGCGAAGTATCCGCCCAACTTGTTGCAGCCAACCTCGACATCGTTGAATGCCAGATCCAGCTCGTTCAGGTTTGCACAGCACTCCGTCCATACTGCCTCGGGAACGGTGCCCTGGATCACCAGACGGCCATCACCGCTCAACGGTTTTACATTTACGTGCTTATACAGCTTGGAGTATCTCTCCAGGTTCTCACGCAGGATGCCCAGGAATACTTCCGGGATGGTCAGGCCTACATTGGAAAGCGCACGCTTTTCTCTCATTGCACTGCGCACTTCATCCAGATAGTTCTTCACGTCATCACGCTCAAAGAACATATCACGCTCCTGCTGTGTCTTGCCGAACATTGCTGCTCTCTTGTTCATAACTTTTCTCTCCTCTCTTTTCTCTTCCACCGGAGCTTCTTCCGCCGGTGTGTTGGTATCCTGTGCCGCTTCTTCGTCAGCCAGCGACTGCTCCAGCTCTCTGACTTCCGCTTCGAGCTTTTCTTTTGCTTCTTCGTGCTCTTTCTTCTCGCCCTCGAACTTCTCGATCTCACCGTCTACCGCATCACGTTCTTCCTGTGTCGTGGTCTCTTCGATGGATGCTTCGAGTTCTGCTTCGCGCTTTTCAAACTCCGCATCTTTCTCACGCAGAGCATCCAGAGCCTTCTGCGCATCGTTTAATTTCTTGCGCAACATGATCGCTTTGAGTGCCATACTCTTATTCTCCTTTCAGTTTCTTTCGCGCATTTTCTTTCCACGCCATCAACTCGCGTTTCTGGATCTCATCACGCTCGTGCGATCTTGCGGAAATGCTTGTTTCTTCATAGGCCGGGAAAGTACAGCAAGAAACCTCGTACAGATCCACCTCTCGAAGCGTCCAGTGAATGCTCCCGTCTTCGCGGATGTCGGTATCCTCGGAGCGGATATCAAACCCGAACGAGCACTGATCTACATCGCCGCGCTTCACACGTTCGTATAGGTTCATAGCGTCCGCATCTCTTCGGTTAATGCTGATGCTACCCCACAGACCGCGCGAATCTTCACGCAATTCAAGCGTGTGCGCTTTGGTTCGACCAAGTACCAGAGTCGTGTCGTGGTTGGTCAATGCTCTAATATCTCCCGAAAGCGTCTTCGTGAAAGCTCCCGGAGCGATACTCTCGCTCAAACCAGGTGCCATCTCATACACGCTATCGAACAAAGCGAAATAGCCCTCGATTTTAAGGTCTTCGCCTTCTTCTCTTGTTTGAAAATCTGTTGATACTGTGCGCATCCTGCGCTGTGTCATTTCTGCCATCGTTATTCTCCTCCCTGCTCCAGCTTCTTCTGATCGCCGATGCGGTCAACCGGTATATAGTTTTCTAATATTCTCAACTCATCCAGTCCGTCATGCGGCGGCATTCCCATAATCTCGCGCAACTCGTTTCCGGTTACGATGCCCTTGTCGGACAGACCACCATAAACCGCATATAGACTGTTGAGATCGAAGTCCATCAGCGACCGCACATTAAATCGCAGGTACATCTTCGGTGAGAGTATCAGCTTTTTCGTCATTTCCTGCGCGATTGAAACTGCCAGCGGTCGGATCGTGTTCTGCACGAAACTATTCCACGCCATTCTGTCGTATCCGCCAACACCCAACAGAAACGGCGGCACACCAAGCACTGCCGCTACTGTTCTCTTGTCGATCTCCACGGAGTCATTGATCGCCAGATCCGCGAGCGTGAGAGGTTTCACTTGTTCCACAGAAAACTGCTCCGCAGGAATGATCCACGGCTGGCCCGGTGTCTGTGGTTTGATGTAAGAATCAATCAGTTTCTGCCGCCCTGCAGGACTGGAGAACTCATCTGTCAATGCATCCACCTTCACGATGATGCTCGGCTTGTATTCACTCCCCATAAATGCCTTCTGTGTGGCTGCAGCCTGCTTGAGGTTGGTCGCCACATCCATCAGTGAGATTGTTACGCCTGCGCCCTTCCACAGATATGTCTTATCGGGGTTATAAACAAAATGCAGAAGGCTCCCCGGTTTCTTCGCAACACCGTCAATCAATACTTGGTAGTCTCTGTAGGATGTCCCTACCGGATTAAGCTGTACACGGCCTGCCGCGATCGGCTCCAGGCTCTCCAAATATCCCTGATGCGTGTGCGGCACAACGATTGCATTGCCTTTGCCGTATAAAAGCATCGTCATGATGATTGCCTGCATCCAAGTGGATCTTGTCATCGTTGGCATCGGATCAATATCAATCACTCGCGACAGCTCATTCACTACACGGATGTCGCCGTTTTCTGTGTTCGCCATCAGATGTATGGTCATCGAGCCGATCAGTTCCGCGATGCGTCTGCACGCTGTCAGGATCTCCGGGTTTCTATCGAGTGATGTATAACCCGGAACACATATATCTCCGTCATTCAGCAAGAATGCGACCTGGCTCGCGCATCTCTGCTCCATTTCTTTAGTTTTTCTTTTCATTCTCCCCACCAGGCGCGTCCTTTCTTCGCTTTCTCCTCTTGGCTCACCATTTGGATGGTGGCAAATACCGATGCATCGAATAGGTCAATGCGTAATTCCGGCATAACTTTCTCATATTGCACGGCATCGTCTGTCTTTTCGATTGCCGCGACATTTGCCACGCAGTATTCGTATGCCTGCGAGTGCAAATAATAAAGGCGGCCATCCTTGGCTGCCTTCTCTATATGTCTGAACCCTTGTGATTTCAAATAAAAGTATTGTGGCTGGTCAATCACGTTGAACCCTGCCGCCTTCATCGCCGGGAAGTATTCCTCTCCGGCGAACTTGCGATCGTGTCCGACTCTGCGGATTTTAAACCCCATCGCCCGCATCTGCTTGAACCAGTTCACTACATCCGCGATGTTCACGGTCGGACTGTTGCAGAGTGTCAGCCAGCCGTCATCCGCCCAACCAAACAACGGAATGTTGTCTTCGTCCGCCTTCCGTGCCGCCTGTGAAACCGGTGTAAATGCGTGCGTGATAATTATATCCACATCGTTCCCTTTGTCGCAGTAGTGGCCCACCAGAGCCGCCGCTGTCAGGTCATACATCCTCGACAGATCCGCGCCGCCGAACCAGTCAATGTCCAGCTTTGCCAGGTCTTCCAGTTCCCAGTGATACCGCTGATCTGATGCCTTGAACTCATCCAGATCGAACCAAGCCTTGACCGCTGATGTGTAGATGTTCAGCGACCGGCTCAAGAAGTCCTTGCGCTGTTGCGGATCGTTCTGCGCCTGCAGGGACTCGTTGAGGATGTCCTGCGGACGGATCGTGATGCCGTAATTTGGATTCGCCTTTTGATGCTGCAGCGGATCCGTATAATCACATTCCCCTTTGTCGTTCTGGTCAGCTCTGGAGACAAACACGAACAGGCTATCATCCGACACCGTACCATTGACCACTTTAACGGCATACTCCAAACGGCGATAACAGAATGAATTTGTGTTATCTCCGGCAGTTGTGATACCAATCATCAATTTATTGGTATATGCTTTCATCGCTTCTTTGAAGCGATTATACTGTGCGGCCTTCTTGAATGCGTGGATCTCGTCTGCAATCGCTATGTTGCAGTTGAACGAGTCTTGCGCATCCGGGTTGCTCGCCAATGCCTCAATGTGGATCGTTCCGTCCGGTTTCCCGTCATCGTCAAGCAGTTCATACCGGATGGAGTGCTCCGCATTGTTATCTCGGATCTTAAAGTCCTCATACATCCCACGGTATTTGATCGTGTGGATTATGTCCTGAAAGCTCTCGCATGCCTGTTTCAGTGCCGCCGCAACTATGTATATCTTCGCGCCGCTTTTTCTTTCAAGCAGTGACAAACCAAAAGCCAGCGCAGCAGAAAACATCGTTTTGCCATTCTTCCTTGGCAAAAATATCAATGCCTCTTTGTATCTCCGCTCCTTCGTGCCTTTGAAGTAAAAGCCGATCAGATTGTACACAATGAACACCTGCCACGGCTGGAATATTAACGGAGTATTCATGAGCGGTGTGCCGTCCAGAGCTTCGCCCTGCTGATGCACCATCAGTCTTTCCACGATGCCGATCACGAAGTCCGGCTCTGTCGTGTGTAGTTCCAGGTCATCACGTTCCAGATCCGACAAGAAACGCTTTGCCGCAAGCACCACCTCGGCACCGCATATCAACTGACCACTCGCCGCATCCTGTGCATACTTGATAGCTATATCTTTGTATGATTTCTTCGGTTTTTTAGCCAATGTCGCGCAATGCCTCCGCTAGGGAGCTGCGCTTTTTCGTCTTCAGTGCCTGATCGTCAATCTTCTTTAGTCCGGATGGTGTCAGTCCCAAATCACGCCAATATGCCAATGCTTGCGCGTTCAGTTCCATCCAAATTGCCAAGCGCGGATTCTTCGCTATGTTCTCCGCACCTCTATCGCTTATCCGTATGATGCAAGGCTCCGCGCCCTCATCGATATACTGTTGATAGGCTAGATCGCGCTGCTCCAGTATCTCTGCCAGTGCTTGGATGGTCGGAATAAACGCATCTTTGTACGTTTCCGCCGCAACACACTGCGCTTTTATTTTCTTTTTCCAGCCCTTCGCATCCATCGGGGGATTTTCACCTCACATTATCACGCAGTAGGAATAACC
>Ga0326512_10000548_pt1 | contig 33184 bp, 29 predicted proteins | sample 1_2617_0518_D_FD_203652 | JGI IMG/M metagenome (GOLD analysis project Ga0326512, IMG submission 203652) | Bovine rumen microbial communities from UC Davis, California, United States - 1_2617_0518 | ecosystem: Host-associated > Mammals > Digestive system > Stomach > Rumen | place: USA... | reverse complement strand
TAAACCTGCCCATTAATAGCAGATTTAGTAACAGTCACGTTTAGTTTTGGGAAATTATTTTCCATATCGAATACCTCAAAAAATAATGGTAAACTAGAATAAAAATATCTTCTAGTGGTAGGAATACACCCACCACTAGAAGAATCAGTTTAATTATATATCTTATCTCTCGATACTAGCATCATCTTTGATGAGGTTCTTGATCTCACCATCAGGCTCGATAGCAAATACCTTTTCCTTACCTTCGATGGCAACCCTTGCCTGGAATAAACCATCTGCTTCGATGGATACTGTTTCGCCTTCTTTTGCGTTCTCATCAAGCCACTTATGCAGACTATCAAATGCATCAGTCAGACATAATACTATATCGGAATCGCTTTCGAAACGCATACCATACTTCTTACCACCTATACCGATAAAATACGGATAAGTTGTCGGATCAGTTATATCTATAACCTGAGAATTCTTGGGAATATCAGATTCATTAAATGAGAATGTCAACGAATAATTACCAGGCTTAGATTTATCAGCATTAGGAAAATACTGTACTGTAGCTATCATAACAACCTGCTTATTCAGCTTACGGAAAGTAAAGGTTGTCGGCTTTTCCATAGACTTAGAGGTGTTAAGGATATCAGCTACTCCAGTTACAGCTACATCAAAAATCTTATCCATATGCTCAGGTGCAAGATCAGCATTATGCTCTTCAAATAACATCTTGGACCACATTGTCGGTAAACTCGTATCAAATAACTTCATTATCTTTTCCTCCATAATTTATTAGATTACTGTAAATATTTATCCATATTATTTATAAAATCTTGGATGGGAACAATTAAAGTACTCGGATTGGTGCTTGCCTTCTGGGTCTTATTACTCGTGAATCCCTCATAAGGGATCAACAATATATCAGTTTTCTTTGTAACAGATCCATTATCATCAGCATCATATCCTAGAGTACTTAATTGTTCTGCAAGCTGTTCGTTTCTAATTCCAGAGAATCTGATCTGCTTTTTACCTACATTTAAATTACCATAAGATTCAATGAGCGGAATATTGTTAAGTACAAATTCTATATCTTTGGCAAAGAATGTCCATTGTTCTGCTATAGTATTTAATGTGGCAGTTCCAGTCTTAATTACCTCTGATAATTTATAACGAAACTCGAATACATCCTTAGAATGGATAAATAAATCTTCTATATCTTTTAATCTTATCTGTGCTAAAATCTCTTGCCACTTCTTGTGAGCCATGCTACTAAACCCAAGAGAACCCATGATTATATAATCTTTTTGCGGAGTTGTCATTAGTTGCTGTATAGCATTATAAAAGTTTTCACCATCAGCATTACCTAATATTGTACATAGTTCCGCTTTATTCATTAATGGCAATTGCCATAAATGATCTTTATGTAAGACTCCAAATGTAGCATCAGCAAATCCTTTGATATTCATCTTAGCAAACATATTAACCATTCGCTGAATAGATCTACCAGGACAATCTACATTTGGACATAATGCCTTTTTACCACTATCGGTAACAACCAAAGCAGTATCACATATAGGACAAGTTTTTGGAAACTCTATAATGGGATTGGGATTATCTCTATTATGAGCACAATCTACTTTAGACACATAAGGCATTACATCATTTCTATAAGTGACATTTATAAAGTCACCATATCTAAGAGCAAGTTCTTTAAATCTAGCTAAACTAGCTCCAGATGATTTAGTGTGTATAGTACCAATAAATTCTACTGGGTCATAATGTATCATTGGAGTTATATCTCCATGCTGTCCAACCTCATAAGTATATCCTTTAAACATAGTTTGTTTTTCCAAAGGATCAAACTTAACAGCCATAGAATATTTATTAATACTATTCTTTCTCCCAAGTGTATTTCTGATATTCTTATCTATATAGCTTACTACAATTCCATCATACATGAAGTTCAGATAGTCTCTAGCTACTTTAGCTTCATCCCAGAATGCTTTAATATAATAAAGTATTTCTTGAATTGTACCCTTAAAATAGCAATATCTTAATGGCTCTCCATGTGAAATATAGAATTCATTTAGTATCATTATCTCATGCATTCTACTTTCTATTTCAGATGGAAATCCATCTAATGCTAAAGGAACAAGAGTAATGTAATCTCTATATAAATAAGCATCTGAAGCTGTAAACAAACCAACCATTGCAGATCTACAATTGGAATAATTTCTATCCCTAGCTCTATTAAATCTACACAAATCAGTCTTAGTCATTATAGCTTCAAATTTAACACCTACGGGATTTTCATTCTTCATAAGATCTGCATGAGGAAATGGATATCCTTTAAGTAATGGAGTTATATCAGATGCTTTATCTATACCAGTATCTCCTCTGGTTCTTGCAGATATAATTTCATCTGTACAATCAGCTTCTACACTAACTCCATCATATTTCAATTCGACAACTACTTCTAATTCTTGATTAGAATGTATTATGCCTTTTTGTACATGATCTTGGAAGAAATCCCTTTCGAGAATCTTTACATTTGGATCTGAAAATACTCCAGCATTTATAGCATCCTGATTCAGCACAAACTTACACTTGTCTAAAGTTCCAACAAGATTTGGATGATTATGCTCTGTATCATGAGACCTTTTAGTTATATAAACCTGTTCCGGTGGAGAACCTTTATTTGTAAAGTCTCTTATATCTATGGGAATTGGCTCATTATATCTCATGATATTATCAAAGATTGTTTGATGAGTAACATTCTTCTTTGGTTCTTGCTTTAAAAACGTTACCGGATGATAAGCAATCTTTCTTGGATGATCTATATCATTCTCTATAAAATTCTTAAATTCTACAATAGCAGATCCAACTTGGAAATTACTATCATATGTCTTATATTTCTCCAATAATAGGTCATAAAACCCATCTTCTACTGGTAGTACTGTCATATCAGTTCTATTGTATAAGACATTACATATCATAATAATCTCTTTTAGAGTTTCTATCTGCTCATTATTAAGAACTGGTGTATTATATAACTCTAATGCAGTATCATTTAAGTATTGTATATTAGCAGGAACCACTACACTAGAGTTACCAACCATTAAGGCATCAAATATCTCCTTTATAGTCATACTTTGTCTCCTAAATAAGAAATAAATAAACAGAATATACAAATGATCCAGATGATATACCAATCATTAGAATAGTAAAGCTTTCTAATAATAAGTATATCATCTGAATCTTATCTTTCATTCATTCTTATAATATACAATTATTATTAAGAATGAATGATGTGTTAATAAGAGAAATTCTCGACTATACGTGAATATTTCTTACCAGGAATTATATCTAGTATAATAACAAACATATCTTCAGATACTTCTTCTCTTGGAATATCCAGTCTATTTACTAGATCTTGAGCTGCAGTTTTTGCACATTGTCTATAATCATCATGTAGATTTGTTAATATTGCATCTTCTACAAAAGAAGCTCTATTACCTCTAATTCTTATTGGAATAACTGTATCTATAAATAACGATACTGTTTTTCCAAAACGAGCAGTATCATTAAAAGCATCTACAAATCCATACATACGATTATAGATAATATCTCTTGCAGTCTCATAAAAAGTAAGATCATAATCTTGATTATCAGATTCAGAAGAGTCAGAATCTAGAAGACTTATTATAAGATTGGGAGATTTGACTAATACATCAACGTCGTTTATTGTATCTTCTATAATATTAAGTCTCCTAATCAATTTGATTATATAGTCATAGATGAATTCTTCATCTTTCTGTCTACTAGGACTACAAGCTAGATATGTAGTTTCATCAGCTAGTATTTGAGGAACTATAGCTATATTTATTTTATTATTTGTCATTTATATTCACCTTTGCTAAAATAGTGACAGAGATATACAATCTCTGTCACTATATTTTTAGTTATCTATATCTGGATTTAGTTCCTTTATCATCCTTTCCTTACGTTTAATATCTCTACCATCAAAGCGTACCGGATAATATATCTTCTTCTTACGCTTTTTAGCATTATCTAAAGCCATTCTTTCATCGAAATCTTTCTGATAATCAAAGGTATCTTTTGCTTCAGGAGATACAAACGATATAGGTCTTCTGAAAGGATCTTTATTAAACGTAACAGGACTCATTGAAATATGAGAAATTTTCCTGGGTACTTTAATAAAGTTTAGTCTTCTTCCAATAGTCTTAAGATAAGTATTAGCAATCTCTGCAGATCTATTTCTAGAATCACTATCCAGCTTTATATCAATATTAAATGGATCTCCAGTATACATTTGCTCAACTAATCTTCTACCTTGAGGAGAAAGACTATGAATCATCATATTAGCTATTAACGCATCTACACCTATATGTGCAAAGTTATTTGTCTCCATATTACCAAACTTAATAGGTGTATTGGGATACAACTCTCTAAAGTCTTTCTTAACCTTAGATTTAGTATTCTCGTTACGTATATTTGTAGCTGACAATGAAGTTGCAGAAAACTTTTCTTCAGCAAACTGTTTAAGTCTATAGATATACTCTTTACCTATAACTATAGGTCTTCTAGCTTTAATATATCTAGGTTCACCATTAGACTTAGCAAGTGCAACTTCAATCACATTCTGCTTAACAAAAGGAAAAACTTTATATATCTCATTAAGCTTATCCAATGTCATAGGTTCAGAAAGAGGTTTAATACTAAGATGAATACTTCCAGAAGATATTATAGAATCTATCCAATAAGCAAACTCATCTTTACCTATACTTTCTCTAACTTCTTCCATATATGCAGCTTGTTCTGGACTACACATAGATACAAACTTGTGTATCATATCATAAGCTTCATCTACAGAAAGTTTATTCTTGATAATCTCTCCAATAATAGAGCAACCAATATGAGTAAGAGATAATTCAAATGTTTGTCCAACATTCTCTCTGTTAATCATTGTAGAAGAATTGAATATTACATCTACATATTCCCACTCATCATTAGCATTCTTGAATCTAGGCATAAACTTCTGAGGCCATATGGTAGAGACAACTCCCTTTCCACCATATCTATTAGAAGCTTTATCTCCAGCTTCCATCTTCTTTTCTTCAAGAACTGTTACTCTTAGAATGATATTCGAGAAAGTTCTCTTATCTATATAAGCTGTATTGTTTACAATACGTTTATTCTCTGCAAATAACTTCTCAAGATCATAAGACATCTTATAATTCTGAGATGCATAAGGAAGTAATATCTGTACAATTTCCATAGCTTGTCTATGAAGCTCATTATAATACATTTTAAGCTGAGCATAATAATGAGAATCAAGAATATCTACATTGTTACAGAATATATCTACATCTATTACTCTTCCAATAACCTGCTTCTTATCATCAGAAATCATAATAGAATTAAGATTATTTATAGACTGAGTAAAGTATGCTTCCTCTTTTCTTTCTTTACGTAAAGCTATCAAATTAGCATCTTTAATCTCTTCTCCAATATCAGGAATTATCTTATAAGTATCTCCATTACCATAAAGATTAAGAGGAATATCATTATCGTTTATCATGATTTCTACTGGCTTTATAAGAGGAGCTGTTAATCTACCAGCTGCAGCATCAGAAAAAACAATAGAATCTTCCATATTATCATCAAGAGCAAGATAGGCTATATTAAAGTTTACCCCATCTGCTCTATTATTATATTCATCGTAAGCTAAAGACTTCTGTATAACCTGACCATTCTTTATGGTTTCTCCAACTTCAAGATTATCCATGTATTCATTATTATACAGATATCCATAAGACTCAGTTACGTATTGATATGATACACGTTCTACCACATCTAATTCATGAGTTCTTAAGTTTTCTATAAATAACCAATAATGATGATTAGGAGCAAAACTAAACTTACTTACTTTAGCTATTACTTTATAATCATCATGAGCTTTTATAATAGAAGATGAATAATCACCAAATCTGTTTTCATATCCAGTTTCTATTATTGGTTTCTCAGGATTCAATAACGGAAAACAATGAGTATGATGAACATTAAACATTAGTTTTCTTGCTCCTGAGTTAGCACCGTTAAATGGCTGAACAAGACCATTGCCCAGCATCTCTTCCATACTGTTTAAGTTAGCTGTATACTTCTCAATCTTCTCTGGAAAATCTAATCCAGCTGCCATTATAGTATACCTCCTATAGTGAGTATATATGAGATAAGACTTATCATCTTATCTCATATATAATATATTATCATCTCTCGTTTTCTTCTTCCAAATCGATCTTCTTTTTCTTCTTATCTTTTGACTCATCTTCAGGAATATTAGAATACTGATTAATAAGATCATTAAGTAAATCTGATGAGTTATTATTATCAGCCTTATAGTTCCTAGTATCAGATAAGAAGCTAGACAGTATCTCATAGCACTTCTTAGCAAATGCTTTCTGTAATTCAGGGAACTTGTCAAATTTATCTTTAAAGTCACCCTGATTAAATCTAATACCGCAATCATCCATGACATCATCTATCATAGCATTATCTTTAAGAAGCATATACAGAGATAATACTTCATCAAATCTACCCTCAGTCTTATTGAATACAAGAGGAATAGATCTCTTACTAGCATTAGTTCTAGACTTAATTATTGTAAGAGTAACAATAGATCCATCTATATGGAATCCCTCTTTAGCTTTAAGAGTCAAACTATCATCAACTCTAAACATATTGTTTGCAAGATATATAGCTGCTCTACCACCAGGTAATCTTTCACCTTGCTTAAGTCCAGATATTTGTGCAGCTTTTGGAATGAATCCCATCTGAATCTCTTCAAGTATATGGTTAATACTAAAGAGTATTATATTAGCTTCCTTACAAATCTGAGATATCTTCTTAAGCAACATTGTATTCTTCTTTGCTACAGAAGAAGCATCCATAGATCCACCAAGCTCATCATCTTCAGCTAAGTCTTTAGGTAATAGCATAGCTAAGGAATCTATTGCATATATAGTAGGGTATAATTTAAATACTCTGTTACCATGAGTATCATAATATCCAGTATCATATTCATAATCTTTACGATGCTCAATCTTAGCATCATGTATAGCTGATATCCTTTGGAAAGTATTTTCTGTAGTAATTCCTTTATTACGAATATCTACATACTTTTTTATCTCATCCGGTTCAAGTCCAAGTAAGAATTCTTTTCTAAATTCAGGTAATGATCCCTCAATATCATCTATAAATATACCAGTAGGAGCACCCATCTTTATAAAAGGTCTAGCTATATTTCCAATAATCTGATTAAGTAATGTAGACTTACCAGAACCAGATCTTCCTATAATAGTATTAGTAGATCCATCTACAATACCACAAGCATTATAAGTAAAATTTCTATCTTCAGATTCTACATGTACCTGAGTTCCATTAAGATAATCTATTCCCAAAAAACCAGAAGAATACATTATATCAAACTCTGCAGATACCGCTACACCACTATCTTTAATCTTAGACACTTTAGATCTAAAAGCTTCCATTAAACTTACTGCCATATTAATCTCCTCACAAAAAAGTTAAATTAACAGTGATTAATATCTAGTTAGTAGATGAGTAAAAAAGAAACCATGAGGGCAGCATGGCTTCTTTTTTACTCTGGGAGACCAATTATCTAAAACTTGTCGTATCCCGCAAATTTAGATATAGTTTCCCACTTTTCACTTCGAGATTGATTATAAGCTTCCTCCATATCAATCTTCGTAGCTATCTTAAAACGCCTCTTAAATGCTTTGTTTATATAAACAATAGCGATGAAAGATGCGAGAAAAGATGTGTAAAACAGTATGGTATCGAACATCTTCACCTCGAGCCCTGATAAATAGTCCATGGTGATATATCCATAAGCACATTTGATTGATATGGCTATGGTTACTATTAGTTCTATAACGTAAATAACTGTGGCTTTGATTCTGTTCTTCATAACATGGTCCTTTCTGTCCTTATTGGACTTGTTTATAGTTTCATAATTATAATATATTATTATAATTACCGATAATAACAGGGAAGTACCAATATTATGGTACTTCCCAATTCATTTATCTAACTATATCTGCTCTCACAATAAGTGCATTATTAGGAATCTTCTTTTCACCCTTTACAATTCTAGACTTAGACTTTAATTCAGAAACCTTTACATCATGTACAGCATCTGTAGCAAGTAAACGGATTGTATCTGTTTCATTTACAGAGTATACATTCAGTATCTTATCATCCTTGTCTAAATCTATAGCTTGTATTCCAGCACCAGGTCTTCTATGTGTTTCCATCATAGTTATCGGGAACCTGTTTATTTTTCCATTCCTAGTAATAACAACTATATCTGTAGCATTTGGATACAATACAGACATTCCTGATATAGGATTATTAGTATTCATAGCCATAACACCTATAGCATTTCGTTTATTCAAAGGAACATCTTTAAGATTGCACCTAAGTACTTTCTTATTTGAGCATATAGCAATATCATAATTATGAGGAACCAATGTAATACCTACAACTTTATCCTCTGGTTTAACCTTAGAATACATTAATCCAGAAGGACCAATAGATGTGAAATCTTCTATATCAAGTTTCTTTATTGCATTAGACTCTGTCAATATAACAAGATAATGCTTATTCTCAGATTTAGATATCTCTTTAAATATAGGCTCATAGAATACAGATATCACATCAGCTGTCAAGTTCTTAATCAGTATACGTATATCTGTACCTCTACTAGTTCTATCAGATATCGGTATAGTATGTACAGGAAGCTTAAATACTTTACCTTTATTATCAAACAGTAATATATTTTCGGCATTATCAACCTTAATAACAAACTTAGGGTTGTCTTTATTTACTATACCTATTCTATCTGTATCAGGTATCTTTCGAATATAATTATTCTCTGTGATTACTATCTTGAATATACCATGAGGAATATCATTCTCATGTGCAGTATCAATGACTCTACATAATCTAGGAGTATTATATTTAGCTTTTAGCTCCTTAAGTTCTTGAACTAATTCCTTCTTTATCAATGTTCCGTCATCGGTTACCATCTTATAGTACTGATCTCTCTTTTGAGCTAACTCATCTCTTTCTATTTTATATTTCTGAAGATATCCCATAGAAAGCTTTGTAAGATTACATCCTACTATAAACTTAGCCTGCACATCAGTTATATGACATTTCTTTATCATATATTCAATAACTTCATCATCTTGAGTCATCTTAGACTTACGTATCATCTTTATGATAGTATCTATCTCTCCAGACTCTAATACTTTAACATATGCATCTCTTATATGATGCTTAGTAAGTACTTGCTGAAGCTTATTACAATATAATCTAAACTTAGTATTCATTCTCATATCTATAAATCCAAGAAGATAATTCTTATATGAGAATCTATCAATGTCTATTCCATTCATAGCAACAGCTTGGAAGTTTATAGACATTGTATCTTGAACACCTGTTTTAGCATATAAGATCTGCTTTACATAATTTACATCTGCACCTGGCTTAAGATATATATGTATATCCGGATGCTCATCATCATCCATAGTATTAATTACATTCTTTACCATTGGCAGCTGCTTATTAGCAAGCATATCCATTATCTTTTCTGTAACGTTTGTAGTTGTAACTGTATTCGGTAAAGATATAACATGAAGAGTTACATTACCTTTCTTATCTGTCTCTGTAACTATTCTTCCTCTTACCTTTACAGATCCTCTTCCAGTATTACTTATCTCTTTCCAGTTTGTATCTATAAAATCACAAGCCTGTGGAAGATCTGGAATAAGTACTGGATCATAATTCGGATTCTCTATAAGCTTAAGAGTTTCATCAACTACTTCTCCAAGATTGTGTGAAGGAACATTTATAATCATTCCTACACCAATACCAAAAGAACCATTTATAAGAAGCAATGGTAATTTGGCAGACAGATACTCTGGTTCTCTATCTTCATTTCTTTTATATGTCTCAACATAATCTACTATATTTTCAGAATCATCTAATTCATCAATAAGTATATCATATCCAAATTTACTTAGAGCTGTTTCAGTATATCGCATTGCTGCTGCTCCAGCTCCAGTTACATCTCCCCAACCACCTTGTCCATACATTAATGGATATTTAGTCTTAAACCAATCTACAAGAGTTACTATAGTTTCATAAATACTCGAATTATGAGCGGAAATCATAGGCACTATATTACCCAATTCATTCGAAAATGGAGAATTTAGTGTACTTCCAATAGGAATCATCATGTTTTCAGTTCCATCTACAGTAAAATCATACATTGGTATATTGTTTACTTTCTCAATTACTATATCTACTATATATGGAAATCTAAATTTATAATATTCCAAAATCTTTGAAATATCTTCATCTGATATTTTAGTTAAACTAAATGATTTATAATTTTCAATAGATAATTCTACTCCAGAATCAATCATATTATTAATTTTATTTATAGCAGCAGGTGCTAATAATTGATTTCCGGATATGCTATAATTATTTTTATTGAAATCTTTATCAAATTTTACAGGCTCTATAATATTAGACATAAATTCATCATATTTTTCACCAATCGAAGGAATATCTAATATTAATAAGTCTTCAAATGAAGAACAATTATATTCTGGATGATTATTAATAAGATTGTGAATTTTTGGAAGATTATATAATTCTCCTCGCAAAGATTCATAATTTTCTTCTGTTAGTTCTACACCTTTCGATTTTAAAATTTCTATAGCATATTTAAATCTTCTTATACCTTGATCTTCGTTATATAATTTGCTTAAAATACTATTTTTTCTCTCAGTTTCAAATCTATGCTTTCCATTTTCTGAAAACATAGATTCTCTTCCTTTAGTCAAACCATCATCATAAATATTCTTATATTCATTATTTTCTCTATGAGCAATAACATGATCTTCTCTGTTGAGAATTTCAATATTATCTTTCGTATTATTTAATGAATTAAAATCTTTATGATGCCTTACTTGGTTTTCATTTATAGCACCATTGTAATAATCAGATACTATGTTTTGAATCAAATTATTATCGATAGCTGGCCTTTCTGGATTATTGAAATTGATATTTTTTGTAAGTATCCTCATATAAGGATGCATATTTTCTGCTTTAATAAATGATCCATTAGGAAGCATGAATGGATGATTATTAGTACATTTGATTTCATATCCATTAGAAAATCTAATATGATATATAGAATCTGTATATTGTCCTATTCTAAAACTATGAGCAACAGCAGGTATAATTTTTAACGATGTTGGATCGATAGTTAAAATTTCTACAGATTCACATCCAGAATTTGTTAAATCTCCTAAAGTTGTATACGTTCCATTTAGAAGATATACAACTGTATCACTCCCTAAGCAATCTCCATGAGGGTGATATTTACCCATTACATCGCCAGTAAGAGCTGCTGACTTATCTACATTATTGGGACTAGTAAGATGCTTCTTATATGCTCCATATATTACTCTTCTTTGAACTGGCTTTAATCCATCTTGTACTGCCGGTAATGCTCTTCTTCTATCTACTACAATACTATACTTAGACTGATCTTGCTCATACATTGTAAGGGCATCACAATCAATTATTCGTTCTGACATTATATCTACTCCTTTTGAACAAAATTAGTATGATGAATCTCATCTAAATTATTCTTAGGTTTGGTCTTTGTTAAAAAAGCATATTTATTTCTTGAACTTACATCAGATACTACAGTATCTCTTGGATATCCAGATACTATTGTTGAACTTTCCTTTGCTAATTTAAAGAGATCATTTATATTAATTCGTATTCTTTCATTCTGATCATTAGACAAAACATAAGTACCAGCTCCATCAGAACCAACTTCTACTGGCTTAATTAGTATCCCAAATGGATACTTACGAAAGTGCTTCATTGATCGTAAGTATCCATCATTGGATATTTCATAACCATTAAACCCAGATATATAAAACCATTTTCTAGGCTCATATATATTCAAAACGCATTCTACAGGAGTATACTTTCTGTTCGAAATATCAACTGTATTCATATTAAGTCTCCCATTAATCTAACAGATCTGCTCTTGTTACATTACCAACAAGACTGAGAATCTTCTTAGTATCAGTTTCATATTCTCTTATTGCTTTAAGAGTTTCATCTGTATCTTCCATAGTATATCTAATGAGTGTTCTATCAGATCCAGGATATAATGCACTTTCAGCAAGTTGTTCTTTATTCATTTCACCTAAACCTTTATATCTCTTTATATTAGTAGGCTTAAATGATTCATAACACTTCATAGTCTGATATAAAGACTTCATTTCTCCATTGATCTTACAGAATAACTCACTATTCTTATTGATAATATCGATAATATGTCTACAATCAAACAAGAACTTATCATTTACTATTACAAGATTATACATGTCTATAGTACCAGATATTACAGGAGTTTTTCCTTCCATACTAGCAGTTATAAATCTTGATAATGAAGATATCTCTTTGTTTAACTTAGCAGTATTTACCTTATTACCATTCTGAATATAATTATACAGAATCTTTTCAAGAAGATAAGGATTTATAGCATAAGTATTAGCAAGCTTTTCAAGATAATATATATAATCTTGATTAGTCATAAAGAATATAGTCGTATCTTTTCCATCAAAAGGTTTGTTATCCATATGAGAAAACTTTACATTAGATAGAAACAGCTTCTGATTATATCTTATGATATCAACTTGCTCTGTAAAGTATTTTGTCTTCTTACCATCTTTAACAGATAAAAGTGGTGGAATAGCTTTATATACCATACCAGCTCTTATCAGCTGAGGATAATACATAACAAAAAGACGCTCAAGAAGCGCAGAGATATGACTACCATCAACATCACCATCTGCCAGGAATATGATCTTTTCTACTCTACATTCTTCAACTGTAAAGTTCCTTCTATAATCAGTTCCAAACATTATTTGATTTATAGCTTGAACTTCCTCATTAGAAAATACTGCAGCCTTATTATACTTAAAAGCATTAATAATTTTACCTCTTATCGGGAATATACCTTGTGTATTCCTATCTCTACCTAACTGAACTGTAGACATAGCTGAATTTCCTTCAACTATTATTAGTTCAATATGATCTTTACCAAGAGGTGGCATATATTTTCTAGGCATCTTATTTACAGGATTAGCAGAATACTTAGTTGCTATCTTTGCTTTTCCTTCTTCATTCTTTTGTCTGTTTTCAGCTATATCTTTGAAGAACTTAGACAATTTAATGATATCTGCAGGATTTTGCTTTGACCAAGCATCTAATCCTTTCATTACAGCTTCTTTACAAAAGCCTTCCATATCTACATTAGATAAGATGTTTTTAGCCTGACCATCAAATACAGCTTCCAATGCAGCTGCAGATATCATTACACGTAAACCTACTTTAATATCTTGAGGTTTTACAACAAGTTTTTCTTTAGCCTTTTGATTAATAAGTACTATATTATTCATATAATTAGAAAACCATCTACATATACCATCAATGGTTCCCTTTATATGATATCCTCCGATAGTTTCACAGAAGTTAGAAAATGCTGTAACTTGCTCAAGTTCATCAGGTCCATTTTCTCCACCAGCATCATATGTAAATGCACACTGTAATCTATGATAACCATCATCTGATTCAACTATTATTGGAGGTATTATCATATCTCTTACATGCATTATAAGTTCAGTAATAATACCATCTTCATTCTTAATAGTTTCAGTAAATTTAACACCTTTGATATCTATAGCTGTAAAGTTACAGAAAGATCCAATCTGAGTCTGAGACAATATTCTCTTAATAAGAATATAGAATTCTTTCCAAGGAAGATTGATATCACCCATAATTTCAGTATCTGGTATAAACGATACTTTAGTTCCTTGCTTTTTCGTTTTATTCGGAATAGGCTTAGGCTTTGTATACTTCGGATATCCACCTTCAAATTCAACCATAGCTGCAGAACCATCATATTTATATGATTCTACTGTAAATACACTAGATAATGCATTAACTACTTTGGCACCTGCACCATGCATACCTGAAGAATACTCATAAGGTCTCTTCTCATAGTTCTTAGATGTATTAGGTGTATTAAATACTCTTATAATCTGATCAAAAGGAATACCAAGACCATTAATATCTTCAACTACTATTTCAAGACTTCTTTCATCATAAAAGAAGTTAAATCCTTGACAAGGACAAGCTTGAAGAACTATCTGATCTACTGCATTCTGAGCTATCTCTCTACCCATGTTTTTAAATCCCTGAGATCCAATAGCTCCAATATGATATCCTGGACGTTTACGTACAGCTGTTACAAAGTCTTTTAAAGTCTTGATCTGATTACCATAGTTTTCTATGGCAGCAATCGCTTCTTTACTTAATTCAGCCATTAAAACATACTCCTTTGTGTATTTTTAATTATATCATCTGAATCTAATCATTAATCCTTAGTTAGTATCTTCAATAAATTTATACAATATAGTATCTTTATTTCAAAAAATACACGTATTTGCTCAAATAAAAACACTATATAGAAGAAAAGTTGAGTCACTAGAGCTAATGCCCTAGTGACTCAAATCTTCTCAAATCAATTTAACTTTAATATCTTCTTATATATCTCAATCTTTTATATAACAATCAGAGATTAAACTTCAACCTTCTGAGTTGTTGTTACATTCTTCGCATCCTCAGCAGGAGTAGCTGTCGGAGTTACAGGTGTTGCCTGTGACTGTGCAGGATTATAAGCGAATCCCGGATTCTGAGGCTGGTATCCACCCATCATAGGCTGCTGCTGGAATCCCTGGGGACCCTGAGGATATCCGAAAGGATTTCCCATAGGCTGCTGCATCGGCTGCTGATAAGCTGCTCCAGGATAACCCATAGGCTGACCAGCATACATGTTAGGCTGAGGAGCCTGCTGGAATCCTGTGTTGAATCCAGAACCAAGAATACTGTTGAGGTTGTTAAGCATAGCCATACCACCCATATTCTTATTCTGATAATTCCATCCGCTGAACTCATGATTGCTGAAGTTCTTAGCAGCCATCTTGAAAAGATCAGGAATCTTCTTGATAAGAGGAATGATCATAAAGTATTCTCTTGCTGCCTTTGCGGGAAGATCTGTAAACATAATCTTGATAGTCTGAAGAATATCAACAATGCGATCACAATCATCTTCAATGTCTTCGATATTTGTATCGGGCTCAATAGGACGGAAAACATAACCACAGATAGTGCATCTAGCCTGATGGGATACAGGATCATACTCTAATGAATCTGTCATTCCATCCAGGGATCTATGATTGCATCCTGCCTGCAATGCTTCACGTTCAGTTAAATTCAATCTGAATTCTTCCTGTGTCTGCTGAAGACTCTTGATTTCCTCTGCACTAAGATTATTCATAACCTTAGCTACAGGCTGCTGCATACCCATATAATTATATCCGGGCATAGGCTGATTGTACATCTGTTGATTGTTGAAACTAGGCTGATCGAACATTTTTTAACTCCTCCATTACATTTGTTTTTTAATTAAAAAATAATCTTGCGTCTCTTTGCCAAAGACATTTGATACGAACTTGTACGCTCATATCATTATTATATTATATTATTGAAATATTGATTAGAATGTAATAATCAATTATTTCATAGTGATAATAGCTGAAGAATTCTGAGGAATATATTCAGCTTTCTCTTTCTCATACTTAGCTTTCGATTCATCATAAGCAGCCTTCTCTTCGTCCGTAAGAGCTTCATACTGCTTCTTTGAGAGATAAACGAAACGATGAGCATAATCGCCCTGAATGGGTTTAATATCATAGTTCTTTTTATCTATCTGAAGTATTACATTCTTTTCCTCATCGGATAATTCTATAGCAAATTTCGAAGCAAAAGTCATAATCTGTTCGTAGCTACCTGCAGTTTCTATTTCATGAATATCTGCAAAATCACTAACAATAGCTCTAACGTTTGCTTCATATATTTTAACAGCTCCAGAATAATTTGATCTACCGAAAGCTACAACACACTCATTGGTGTAGTCGGGCTTTACTATGCCCGACACACCATTGTTGTATAATCTAGTACCAAGGTCAGTATTAAACTGATATGTTGTAATACCTGCCTCCTCACATCCTGCCAGAAACGCTTTACACTGTCCTGTAGTCATTATAAAATACCTCCTATCTAATCTTCTAATAATTTAAATGCTGCCTGTAAGAATACAGAATACCAGACAAATCAGCGAAGTATCCAATATTTCCAGTCTCTTTTACAGCTTCAAGTCTATCTATTATAGTCTGATATATAGTGCAGACAGCCTTAAGATGCTGAATATGCTCACCCATATTTGGATGAAGTATACTTCCTGGATATATTGACTGCTGATAAGTCTGCTGAAATACACATGCATTATAGTTAAGTGAATTGATTTCCAGTTCGTTGCGTAGACCTATAATAAGATTCTCGATAAACTTTCTATCTAAAAAGTATCTACCTTGCTGCTCATAGTTTATATTACCTTTAGTCATATCTTTAGATATTCTTTTAGCATTTTTCTGAATATCTTCAGGACGTAAACTTACAATCCATTCTTCACCATACTGCTGTATCATCTGTGATATAAAACCCTTATTCTTATTCTCTGCCATTTTTCCTTTTCCTTTCTTTTAAATATAATCAGAACCTGAAAAATCCTTTATATCAAAAGTTTCATCATTTATTATATTAGCATTCTTGAGATATTCACAGAACTGTCTTACTGATAATGAATCTTTAAGAGCTACATTATCTACTAACACAAGAGATCTATCTATATCTATTACCGGAGCATTAACCTTTATATTTTCATATGCGGTAGATCTTCCAACAACTGCTTCCCATCTTAAAGGAAACTCTTCTACTGTATCTTCTGAATATCCTAAATCTGTATAAAGCATTATATAATTTCTCTGTTCTGGATCTGTAGGTGCTATCTCTTGCATTACTTTCTCTTGTCTTTTTACCCACATTCGTTTATTCTTCATATCTACGAATATGATATTATCTTCTTCTGTATATATCTCTACTCCATCGAGGCAGTAATAGAGCATACCACCTCTCATATATTTACCATTCTCTGTAGTCTTTAATATAGCAAAATTGTTATTATCGTTGATACCTTGCTCTATAAAACTTACCGGTTTATGTTGCCATTTCTCACCTGGTTTTACAAAAGTGACTGGATTATAAGGTTTATCATCTTTTTTACCTATCATTACTATACCTCCTCACTTATATAATATATAATTTTAATAATATTTACGGTGATGTTTGATGTAAATAAGCTTTTGTTTAGCTCTAGTTATACCAGTGTAGAGGTACTGTTTTTGTGATTGCTCGTGTAAATACTCCTCTATAAATATTAGGTTATTATATTCAGATCCCTGAGCAGAATGAGTGGTTAAGCAATAAGCAAACTCAAAGAACTCTCCTTGAATATATTGCTTATCCATAGATCTCATTTCAGATCTTCTCTTAGCATCTGATATAAAATATTCATAGTTTATCGGAATATCTTTAAACGAATTTCTAGATAGATCAGGCTTAAAGTCGATAAAAAACGTGTCTCGTCTAAACTTAGTTATGTCAGGTGGTGTAATTACGGTACCACAGAGACCATTAGCTAGAGCAATATCATCAATAAATACATCCCAATCATTAGATTTACATATGACTCGCTCACCACATTGAGGGATAGTATAATCGTTAAGATGTGCCAAAGTTCTAATGTATTTATTATAATAATCTCTGGTAGCATTTGTACCACAACATATACAATCTGCAAATAAAACCATTTCAGGAATAAATTCATCATCTTCTATAACCATAACTTGATTACCATACATACCACAATGTATGGGTTCTCCATTAATTGCTCTTTGAGAAAGATAAATAATTGGAGAATTCTCAGCTTGTCTCATAAGTTGAGTAAGATGATGAACTTTATCATCTACAAGAAATCCAGGTTTACCACCAATAGGTGGTAACTGATGACAATCTCCAGCTACTATTACTTTAATGCCAAAAGATAATATATCTTTTACCATATAATCTGGTACCATATAAGCCTCGTCTATAAAAAATAGACGTACCGTATCTGGTACCTTTTCTTTCTTCCTAAACACTTTCTTTGTACCAGAGATACCAAAGGCTTTATTAATTCTGCTATTATCATCCATCACTGTAACGTATTCGTATAATGATGAATGAATTGATTTAGCAGTAATAAAGCCTCTAGTTCTCATGACAATAGATGCCTGGCCAGTGTAAGCCATAGGCATAAATTCTTCAATTCGCAAGCCTAAAGCTTGCAATATAGCAGATATCAAGACAGTTTTTCCAGTTCCAGCCAAGCCATCAATTTCAAAGACTTGGTCAGAACTGGAGTTAAACCATCTAACTGCTTCGTTTAATATATTCTGTTGACCTGAATTTAAAACCATACTTTATTCCTTCTTAATAGGTTTATAATCAAGATTTCTCAAATCTACATTGTATCCAAATACTGCAAACATAGTCTGAAACATTCCTAAGAATATCTGATAATACCAAAGAGATTCGATATCACCTTTAGTCTTTGTCTTAATTACACTCTTAAACTCTTTCAGTCTATCTTTTTCAGAAACGATTCTTTCATCGTTATAATGTCCTATATAACCACCTATAAGATCTCCATCATCAGATGTTTGAGCAACATTGAGGAATACTCCATACAGATATTGCATAAGCTTTGTATTTGTCGGATCAAATACAACGTCGTTTTTACCTGCATAAACAGGCTGCCCATCTACAGATATTTTAATACCTTTACCATCTACAGTAATAGGTGCTCCGGTATTTTGATCATACATATACTGTTCAGCAGTTACCCCAATACCTAATTCAACCATAAGATCGTATAATAACTCATATATAGTATTAAAATGACCAATACCATTAGCATCTCTATACATAAAAATATACCTCCATAGAATAGTATTCAAAAAACATATGATTAATATGAAGTTTAGTGAGGTGTAAAAATGAACGAACAAATTCAAGGATGTGATTCAATAGAGATAGCAATTCTAGGAGAAGATATTACATTTTATCCATTGCAAAAAGATATCCAAGGTAAATTTTTCATTCCAATATTAACACCTAATGTTACAATGACAACTCCTACTCAAGAACGTTCAAGAACAGGAGTTACTTCTAACTTTTTTACACTCAAAATACCTACATTTTGTTTACTCCCTTTTGTTGAAGATGCAAAGATAGAAGGATTTGGAACAGAAACCATAGTCGATTATGATAAACGTACTCATACTAATATGGTATGTAAAGGACGTAATGTATCATTCTATGCTTTAACCTTTTCCAAAAACAAGTATACTATTCCCAAGAATACTAAATTCTTAGTTGCATTTCAGGGTGGACAAATAGATGATGATCGACTTCGTATAATAGGAGTTTATTAGGAGGCATTGTTATGGATGCAAAAAGAAAGAAAGCTGAAGAATTAATATACAAGGTTATGGACACAATAGACCCTAGTCATACTAATTCTGATTACTATAAGAAAATCTTTTCTAATATGTCTGATAATGATTTTGTAAATTTTTGTAAAAGAAGATTACCTTTTAGATTTCATATGAGTACTTTCAATGTAGAACCTAAGATGTACGACGTAATAGATGCATTTAAAGTACTTGATAAACCTTTATTTGAAAGAGTAAAACTTCCTTATGTATATATAGATCCAAAAACTAATGAACCTATTGAATCTCAAGAAGCATTGGTTATCTATATTCATCTTAAGAGAATGAAACAGATGCTTACTAAAAAGAACCATGTATCTGCAAATATAGATAAACGTGATATGAAAACTGGTCTTCTTACATCTGAAGATAAGGGTGGTAAAGAAACTGATAGAGAGTTTGAATCTCTTGCTACAATGGGTCTTGAATATACAATGGATGAGTTTGCAAGACCTAAGGGTGATTCTATGCAAACAATGGCACAGATGAGTAATGAAATCTTATCTAAAGGCTATGTATCTGATAAAGATCTGGATATATCTAAGACTGATTCTTTGGGTAAGAATCTATTAAATGCTTATCTTATTGGATCTAATATTTATAGTAACCTTATAAATACAGATTACATGACTCCGTTAACTGCTAAGAATAAACAGCATAAGGTAGAACGCATATGAAATAATTCGGGTAGAGCTAATAAGGCTCTACCCGATTACTTTGTTGATTATTCGATCGCTCTAAGGTAATGGTATATATCGTCAATAGAATCTTCAACGATAACATGCTCAATTTCCTTATCCTTAAAAGCACATTTGAAGTATATTATAGAATTACCCTTTATTGCTGAAAATGTACTGATTGAGACAATAGAATCTAACGGTAACATTATCTGACCTTTATAATTAGGATCAGCATCACTTACATGAAACTTTGCAAATGTTCTTCCAATTGCTATTCTTGACATATACTTCTCCTTAATCAACCTTAGGAGGTCTTCCTCCTCCTAAACCTTGCATCTGATATTCGTTGATACCATATGGAGGTATCTTGACATAATTACACAATGCACATGCCGTAGCATACATATCAGTTTGTAATAAGTGATAGAAACCCATAAACTTATCTATGTCCATCTGTATGTTATAGTTACCACTAAGACCCATCTCAATTCCCTGTTTAAAAGTATTATCATTCTCATACTTCATCACAATAGGAATGAAAGTAAGATAACTTGTAGCAGATACAGCATAACTTACTGGACTATATTCTTTTACAGCTAATTCTTTACCATCTTTTCCTACAAATTGGAAAGCCGATTGTTCCGGCTTTCCAAAATACCAAGGTAGAATCTTTGATCTAATAATCATACACAGCATCTCTGCATCTGCAGGTTTAATAAGCAGACTATTATTAAAGAATTCTTTATTATTCAAAACAAAGTAAAAGTTCATCTGTCTCTTTACACTTCTTAACTTCTGAGCATTTGTATACTTGTCCGAATAATACTGTGTTTCATACTGATAAAAGACTCTATCCCCTGTCTTTTTAGATTTCTTAGATAACTGAACTACAAAATCTAAAGTAATCTGATCATCAAGATACATAAGAGTATCAGTCATCCTGTCATAATCTGTAAATTGAATTTCTTCACCCATACTAACTTAACTCCTTATATTGTTGGTGTCGGTAAATACTGTTGACTTAAGCAAGGTAACAATTCAATACTTTCAGTATTTAGATAACTAACCTTGTACTTTGTATTACCATATTTATCTGTCTTACAATAAATTGTCAGCGAATTCAACATATACTTTCCAGTAGATTCATTGAGCCAATGTAACGGAGATTTTACATATTGATCACTGATTAATACAAAGTCATCAACACTTTTGAATTCTACAAATCTTACTCTCGGAATTCCTTTTCTTCCCTGTCCTATAGTATGCAGAATTCTGACAACGTTATTTAGTATCCTCTTCATCTTAGCCCTTTCATCAAGCTTTCTTAATACTTCATCAAGCCAAGGAGTATTATGGAAATCAATATACTTATATATGTGTCCTCCAAAATACATATTATCACTAACTCTCTCTAATTCAGCATTATTTAACAGATAAAACGGATTTGTAAGTATCTTTCTTACGGTATTGATCTCTGTCCTTGCATTGACAAACGCCCAATCTACATTACCATTAGGCAGCATATACGATCCAAGTAAGGATATACCTGTACCACCTAATACATCACCCATATCAACAACATATTGATTGGTAGCACCTGATATTGTATTTCTTACTACATTTAGAAGTGGAGTTTTCTGATCTGTATATGAATAATAAAAATAATCTGCGTTTGGTACACCTTCAATACCAAATACTGAATTGAGTTTGATGAAATCGTAATCACTCATTCCTTCAGGCTGCTGAGGAATTTGCAATGTTTCATCAGTCTTTTGTACTGGATTAAATGTAACCAATCTGTTAGGCATGTAATTGTTTTGCTGCTCGATTAATGGCATATTCACAGATGTTACTTCCCTTGCTTTCTTTGCTTTCCAAGCATCCTGGAATTCCTGAGTGAATATATGATCTTCAATTTCTTCAGGAATGATTAATAACTCTTCATTTTTACAATACTTACTTGCCTTTCTTATATCATAAGTATCCAGAGTCTTTGGAACTTCTTCCGGATAAATGCATCCATAACCAGCTGCAAATGAGATAGAATTTATAAATTCTTTCTCTTCTTTAGTTGCCGGTATCTTCCTTGCATTATAATTTGTCATATACCAATATGCAAACTGTGTAAGTTTGAATGAATTCAAACTCTTATGCATGATTTCCAATTCAACCATGAGAGATCCACAGCTCTTATTGCTTATCTCATTAAGCATATCGGTAGATAAACTCTTATTAGTATTACTACTACTAATATTACTGCTGCTACTGCTAATTCCTGCCTTCTTTAAAATCTTCTCTTTCTTATCTTCTTCTGTATCTTCTATTACTACAGTTCCAAATAATGAAGCTGAAGTATAGGTGATTGCAGATAAGATGATACTTCCAATTGCTATGCCGGTACTTAAAATCATATTTCTTTTTCCTCCTTTAAAAAATTTTTATGTTTTTATCAATTTTTAAGTACTTACTTTCATAATTATAATATATGATTATAATCATAATTATTTTAAAAAACAAATGGGTGGAAGAGCACTGCTCTTCCACCAAAATTCAATTAGCCATAAAAATTGTGACCACAAAGGTCACTAGTGATCCATTTACTCTTACGCCATGTCTTTCTTTTAGCTCTTTGGAAGTATAATGCATTCTCAACATCAGTATCATACTGATAAGCATACTCCACAGCTAATAGCGTATCGGGTGAAATCTTGGTACGTTTATAATAAAACTGACCACTGCTTGTTATTATCTGAGTGACATTCTTTCCAAATCCGCCACTATCAAGACGATTAAAGATAACTTCAGCAACATGACTCTTAGAGCCAAAGTCAGCACCATAAGTTTCAGATTCTACAGCTCTACATATGAGATAAATTTCTTCATCTGTAAAATCATCATATATAGAATTCGGAGATACAGTAATCATATCTGGATATTTAGCTTCTACAGCCTTTATATAAGTATACTTATCAAAGCTGTCAGGCATCATAGCAATGATATCCATATTATTATTAAACTGATCTATTCGATCTTGTTTCTGTTTCTCTCTGAGTTCTTGCATCTTCTTTGCAGATATTCTAAGCTTTAATTCAGCAACTTTATAAGTGTTATCGATATTGCTAATATTATCACGCTGAATATCAAGTTGCTCAGCTTGTTGAGTTTCTAACACTATGGCTTCTTGAACTTCAATTTGATGTTGTTTCTTATCATATAGACTAGAAACACTACCAATATAGATTATGCATATCGCTACTATAGATATGCATTGTGCTAAATTTCTCATTTTTTGTTATTCTCCTTTTGCTTAGTACTAGATTGTCGCATCAGGTATATCCATGGCATCACCATCCTTTACATATATTTTTGATTATAATCTCTATCTTTTACTCTTTGGTTGTATACTTTGTATCTAATAAAAATTTCATAACATATATTAGTCAATGTATCTTAACCATTAATATATTATATAATTGAAATTACATTAAAAAAGAGAGAGTCATAGCGATAATGCTATGACTCTTCTTCCTTTTCTAACTTCTTTAACCAATCTGGTTTATAATTTGGATTTGCTACAAAATGTATTGGACAATATGGCTTATTCTTCTTTTCTAACTCTTTCTTTTCTTGATACTTTAGAACTTCTGTAAAGTCGAATCTCTGATCATATAATACCAAAGGTCTTCTTTGCCAAATATCTCTCTTATCAATTATCTTCTGAGCTCTTTTCTCTAACTCATATGAATCAATATGTGCATCAGATGTATCTTTAGCATACTTATTGAATACTGGAAGTTTATCAAAGTAAAAGTTCTTAATTTGATAAAAGGCTAAATCTACTACTTCTATATAGTAAGTATCAGAATCTCTGGTTCTACCAAGAGTTTGTCTAGCTATAATCTCTGATTTAAAAGGTTCAGCTAAACATACAGTAGTCTTTAATCCTTCTATATGCTCACCTAATCCAGCAGACTTAGTAGTAGATAATAATAGTTTCTTACCTTTCTCTTTCAATTTATCTTCTTGAGATACAAGAGAACTGAATATACCAATATCTCCAACATATTCTGGATAGTTTGTTGCTATCCAATGATATACTCTAAGTATTCCATCATTAGTACCTATATACATCAGAGTTCTTCCACCAATACGTTTTATCATACCCATAATTACATGTAATAACTTATAGAATTCGTCATTAGTGGTTATCCAATCTACATACTTCATTCTATCTATTCCATATTTATTCTTCATTCTGGATACAACCTTAGGTCCAGGATTAGAATTATACTTTAAAGCTATATATGAAGTATGAGGATCTTTATCTGGATTAAATAAGTCTATAGCTGGAATATTTTTAGAAGCTATCTGATAAACTACATTCTCTCTCCAATCAGATCTTCCTGGAGTAGCAGTTACATAGAAAGTTTTATATACATTGGTGAAGTAATCTATCATTAGCATATTGAGATAATTGGTATGAGCTTCATCAAAAAACTTAATTCCAATTCCAAGCTTTTCGAATAATTCATATACTTTATCCCAACCATAAGTATCACCAAATGATCTTAAAGTTCCATGACTGCATAAGAATATACTAGCATCTCTGGCTTTACTGGAGACATTTCTGAGTATCATATTACATGTATCTGAACCAACTATATGGAATATATCTTTCTCATTTAAATTGGTATACTTTATAATCTCATTTTCCCATTGTGCTAATAAAGTATTAGATCCAGTAATAATCATACTCTTTATCTTGAAAAAACAAATAGTACATATAGAACAGTATGTTTTTCCTTTGCCGGTATTCAAATTCACTGATAATTGCTTAGAAGTATAATTATCAGCGTATTGATCTATACCAGCCATGAATTTAAGAGCCTCAACCTGTTCATTATCTCTAGGTCTATATTTAGCCAGAATATTATTTATACTCTGATATGGATGCTCAGTCTCTCTTTTATAATATTTCTGATTAAACCAATTCTTAATCTTCCAAAGATCCATTCCAGACGGAAGATACAATCTCTTATTAGCTTCATCATAGAAATATCCAAACGTTTGATATTTATGTGTAATTGGGTCCCATTTTCGAAATATATTCTCTAATGGTTCACAATCCCCAAGATTATAATCATTGATTATAATAGCTGTATTTGTAACTACAATCTTTTCTTCATTCATAATAATCACCTAAAAGTGGGGTAGATTATATAACCTACCCCACAGATAACTATTTTAACTTAATAATTGGTCTATCATATCCATCCCAAATCTCTATAACCTTGACATTTCTATTGGCAAACTCTTTTACAGAATCTTCATTTCTTCTGTACATAATAGATTCACCATTGTCATTATCATTTATAGTAAAAGTCTCATACCCAGCGAAGTCTGAATCTTCTAATACGTCTTTTACTGTAGTTGTGGGTAAAATCTTATCCATAAGATATTATCTCTCCTCATATTATTTCTTATCGAATCTTCCAACCCTAATCTTCGGATTATCAAAAGATATAGGATGTCTAGCATTCTCCATCTTATCTGACTTAGGTTTATACTCATCAGATACGATCTTCTCATTAAGATATTCTTGAGGCTGCTCCATATAGAATATATCACACATAGCAGGTTTGCTAATCTTATTATTCATTGGATTATTAAGAGCCTTAGAAACCTTATTACTCTGAAGTCTAACTGCAATAGACTGGTTCTCAGCTAATGATTTACTTAATGTAATCATCTGGTACGGAGCATTCGGAATAGTCCAGTCTGGCTTCTCCAGTAGGTCGTCAGCAGCCCTAATCTGGTTCATTAAGAGCACTTCAAAGTGAACTGCATTGAGTGTTATATGACCTTGAATGTTTGTAGTAATGAATTCTTTCAGTATTGTATTACGATCATATGTCTCCATAACAGTCTTATTATCTATTAACTTCTTAATCTTGTTCATTGTAGCAGATAACTCATTATTCTTTATCTCCACAACAAATAGTACTGGAAATTCCATAAGAGCAACCATATCTAATTCTACATGATATGCTTCACCAGTTATGGCATCTTCATCATCAGTATTTGTATCAGGTTGCTTTATCTTACATATATAATCATAGAAATCACTTTCGAGATATAAGTTATCAGCTTCAGATGTATGCATTCTAATTTCAGTTCCATTAGGAGTTCTAACTATAAAGCTATTGATATAGTAATTGTATTCTATATCATCCATCTCTTCTTCGGACTTTATCTCTTCATCTATTATAAGCTTATATCCACGATATACTTTATTCTCAAGTAATCCAATAGTATTATAAGTAACCTTAAAATACTCATTAAATTCTTTATTCCATTCGATCTTGATAACCAGAGATTCAAGTAGATGCTTAGCTGATAATAGTATCTGAGTATATATAGATGATAATCCTTCAGCAGCTATCTGACCACAATTTATATCCTGATTTGTATAAGCTAGATCTCCATAGCATTTATAGCATATACCATGACCAGCTGCAGCTGAAGCACATGTCATAGGAGATCTAAAATATAATTTCTGACCTATAAGATGCTTACAGGACTTAGCTCTTAAAAGATAATCTATACCATTTGGATTAGTCCTATAATATCTTAAGTCATACATCTGTAGCATTGTAGCATTCTCTATAGTAACCTCTTCGAAGTTATGAGAATTACATATATAGTCAGGATCAGGATGTAAGAAAGTATCCTGATTATTGAGTTCAAGCTGTCTAGCAAATGCTCCAGATTCACCAACGTTAGTTTTCTGAAGTATCTGAGCTGTACGACCAACAGAAGATTCTACACATACTTCTTCAGGTGATGATAATCCACCATTCATAAAGCTATGATATATGGGATGAGGGAATACAGAGCCTTGTCCATCAGGTTTAGAACCTATATTTACAGCAACCTCTTTATACTGTTTATCAGATATTGCTTCACCAGTTCTAAAGCTATCTCTTAAGCAATGATCAGAATTCTTGATATACTTAATCTGAACTCTTGTAGCTTTCATTCCTTCTTCTTTTACATCTTCCATCGGAATACCATGAGCATCAAAATGAATAGTATCATTAAACTCAGGATATTTATTCATAAGATCTATCGTATCTTCAAGATTCAATGTATTAGCAAGATACATCTGGAATACTCTTAAATCTCTAAACTTACCAATTACATCATCACATATCTGGTTGATTCTTATAAAGGGCAATATCTTACGATATTTATCTATGAATATATTATCAATATACTCTTTTATAGATTTCTTGGTTATGTCTTCAAAAAATACAAGATGTATATCATTTATCGGATGGTCGACAGCTGTACAAATCTTCCAAAACATAAGATTTATACAGTAGTCGAAAATAGTAAGATCTATATCGGTCTTATTCTGAAAATTTATATGAAGCATCATTGACTGTACTTCTTTAGTCTCAATCCCATCTTTAAGTATATTTATAATACTATAAAAGTGATTATCTATATTATTATCATTCAAATCCTTAGTATTTACAATCTGATATCCTTTTTCACAAAGATCTTTATATGGATAATAATACTGCTCGTTGTATTGCATTGTAACAAACCTCCAATATTGTTACTAATAAGTGTCCTTAAGAATCAATATCTACAATCTCTTCTTATATATAGTATATAATTAGAAAAACATTTCAATAATCGGTATAAGGAGGTGTTCTCATGGTTACAGAAAGTAATGGTATAGATAAAACATATACCTTAGATGAATTCATATCAATGAAATCTACAGATGATATTACATACCATAATTTTTCTATAGTTGAAGTTATAGATGGTATGGAGTTTCTTGATCATAGTGTACTTGATGACTACATGCATGAATTGTTATCCAATTGTGTAGATATAGAACTTACTCCAGAACAATATGTTGAGTTTAAATATTGCCCTGATTTATTAGCATATAAAGTATATGGATCTATACAGTTAGACTTTATAGTCTTATTCTGTAATGATATGATAGATCCAAAGGAGTTTAATAGAAAGAAGATTAAACTTCCATATGCTAGTACATTATCTGAATTTCTTAATCAAGTATACTCTTCTGAAGTAAACTATATAAAGTTGAACAGAAATAATCAAGGTTTAAGTATGTACAGATGAGATAATGGAACTAGGTATATTACCTAGTTCCATTTCCATTCAGGTATTACTGTATCAAACTTATCTCCAAATGTAACCGGACAATATAGTGCAGGCTTTTCCTCATCCATATTAAGTGATTTAACTAAACCAGACATAATATCTTCAAAGTTTTTAGATTCTTCTCCAATATTATCAGGATTCAATTCTATCACTTCTTTTGTGGGTTCAAAGTTTGTCACATTAAATACATTGTCCTTAGTATCTGTATTTAGATCTATTACATCTATAAGTTGAGTATCTCCAGGAGTACTTAAACTACTAGCTCCAGACATTCTTATAGAAGTTGTAGGTCTTAATTCAAGATTATGTATACTTTCTTTAAACTGAGGTATACCACCGACATCTTCAATCAATCTTATTTCAGAACCAGGTAAGAAAGGTTGAGCTATATAATCTCTAGTACTACCTTTATCTCTCATCTTGATTCTGTTGAATGTCATATAACAATTACCATCTCTATCCCAATCTTTAGTAAGAGTTATACCACAATCCAAGTTATCAACCATCAATAATGATTCACCAATAGTAGATCTACCAATCAGTTTACCATTATCTTGATTACCTTTCTTCATTGCTTCTTCCAATATCTTAGTTGCTTCTCTATTAAGATGAGAAACAGTAATCATCGGAATATCTTTATCTGCTGCAAATACCTTGAATTCATTTACAATATCACCTAATTCAAGTCTTAAATCAGTTGTAAAATCTACACTTCTTATTCTCTTTATATGATCTTGTATAAACGCTATAGGTTCATAGCCATCATCACTTAAATCATCGTATAATGTATATAGATAACTTGTATTTACAGACTTATTTCTCTTATACTTAATGACTATATCTATCGGAGATGAATCATTAAGACATAACTTGCCCTCAGTTCTAAGCTTATTAATTACATCATTAAGCTCATAGTTAGCCATTCCTTTAGAACTCTCTATAACAAGATCAAACAATCTGGTTATAGTTTCTACTACAGTATTCTCCATAGTTAATAACACAATACAAGGTGTCTTGGTTGGATCTTTAGTTCTATAATGAATATTATAGTTCTTAATTTGATATAATAGGTTCAACAATGTAATCGATTTTCCGACACCTGCTACACCTAAGAACATATATACTCGTCCAGATTCAAATCCACCGCCTATCATTTCATTAAGACCTTGCATACCGGTCATTAATCTTCTTGAAGGACTGGTTATCAAATTCCAAGTATTAGTAATCGCATTCTCAAATACACCATTTCTTAATGAGAATGTCACATCATTTATATCATCGTCAAGTTTAACTTTACGGAACTCATTCTTTACTCTATCTATTTCTGCTTCAAATTCTCTTACTATATCTCCTCTATTATTATAATCAGACGTTTTAAATCTGGTTATTATATCTTGCATTCTATCTGTTGCAGGATACATAAAACTATACTGTAGAGCTTCAGTAATAAGAGAACTAACCATAGAAATTTCTTTTTCACTTAGATCAATATGATCATAATCTAAGAAATCAATCTTAAAAGTAAGACCCCCATTTACATAAGTCAATATAAGATCTCTGTCTCCTACATTCTTATCAACTCTAGCTTCTATTGCTTTGTTTAAAAAATTGATCCTCTTCACTTTCTCTGGATCATTCTCATAAGTTGATGGATCTAAAACAGACAATAACTTCCTTAAATTGACTATATGCTCAATACGAATCAAATGTACACTCTGCAACATATATCTACATAAAATATCATATGTCCTGAGATCCAGATTTAATTTTATTAACTCTGGCTTTCTCTTTGTAAAAGAATTGTTCGTACGAACTTGCATATTTATTGCCCTTCTTTAATTAATACATTTTATTGTTGAGCGATTAATCGAATGTTGGCAAAAACATTAAGTTCTATATCTGCTCCTCTAGTAATTCAGTTAACTTTTGCACAGTTATAAACTCAGATCCTTCCTTCTCATTCACATATCTAACAAATCTTTCAAAGTCAGATATAGAATTATCCATTAAATATCCATACTGTTCATTCTGAGCAGCTTCTTGTTTACGTTTTTCGATAATCTCATTATCATTTGCTTCAAACTCAACAAAGATATTTGGATTGGTTCTATAATAGTTATTGATAATATTTCTATTATATCCAGGAATCGGAACTCTAAATTTAACCTTTATATAGTCTATTCCTTCATTAACTCTCTTCTCATTGATCCAATCACAAATAAGCTTTGGATCTTCAGATACCAATTGATCTAGATATATTGTATCATATCTAGATGATATTAATGGTTGAAAGTCTACATAATGAATCTGTGTATCTAAGTTATGAGCTAATATAAGAAACCCTTTGTCCTCTTCTTCACCAAATTTCCATCGATAAGGACATCCGCAGTAGTAATAAAATCCCTGAAAACATCCAGCTTTATGTACATGACCAGATATTGCAATACCTTTACAATATCTAAAATCATTAGCTGTTAATAGTCTAGATGAACCAGATGTCTGATTATTATATACAGATCCTTCAAATGTACCATGAACAAAAGCTTCATCATACCATCCACTATGGAAGAACATCTTCTGGTATACAGATTCATCTACTCCATTCAATTCAGGAATCATTAATACTCTAGCACCTTTAATCCACTCAAATTGCATTCCGGTAATTACTCTAACGTCAGTACCATAATTTTGATTATTATCCATATAATGGTAAAATAGTTTCAATTGGTCGAAATCGTGAGAATAAGTACCAGCTAATAAGATTAGTGTAGATTGTTTCTCTTTTGACAAGTATACCAAAGTATCAATAAATTTTGTAGCATACAATGCTACATCAGAATTACCCATTACCTTATGATCAAATATATCTCCATCTACAGAGATTATATCTATTTTTGGTATTTGTGCTATCTTTGGAATCATCTGTTCCATAAGAATCTTATACTGCTCTTTTGGATCAAATGCTCCAAAATGTAAGTCTGCTATATGTACTTCTATCAAAGTACCTCTAACTTTAGGTGTATCTTGGAAGTTGGTAGTACAATTTTCCATTCTTTAGTAGTTCCTCCACCCTTATAACCCCGGGAATATCTGCAAAGTATAGTATGTTTTTATCCATAATACCAGTATACTGCTTATATATATGCTTAGATATAATCCAGGATATATTTTGAAATGCTACTTCATCTATAATATCTTTAAACGTGGGAATATCTCCTAATGCAAACTTATATTGAGATTCTAATCTTGAATTATTATCCCCTACAGCTATTTTAACGAACGTTATATTATCGTTATCATCATTATCAATATAAGATTCAAGAATTCCTTTATTCTTGTTTATATTAACTATATTGGTATTCATGAACCTTATAGATACAACATTATTAGGCATAGGCAATATGTCTGAGTAAAAAGAAAAGGTTATAATCCCAGAATCTGTTATTTCAATTGAGTTCTTTATACCATTATCTATAAAGAAAGCTTTCTTTGTTACAGTTATAAACTCAACGTATTTCTTAACTAAATTACACCATGTAGACAAATCTATATCATGGTTTAACAGACCATCTGAAAACATAATACTCCAATAGTTAGAAAAAAGCTCATACGTATCAGATGGTATAGGTAATACTTTGCCTCTGAATAGAGCAGTAAGTTTATTATTTCCGGATGATTCTAATCTATTCGAATAGAATGAATCTATATCCTTATACTCTGTATTATTCACAATTGACTGTAAATATTCAAAATACTCAAAAGCAAAGTTTTGAAAGATATTAGTAGAAGTGGTTTTACTTAGCATAATTATCTCCTTTTGTTATATGAAGATATAGTTTCTATAATATAGTCAGCAATGATATTATAAAGAGTATTATTAAGCTCTCTGATTATATCTCTAAGCTCAGGTTTTACAGTTTCAAGTTTAGAAAGCATAATTTCAAATGTTTCGGTAAGAGTTTCATTTACTGTATGAGATATAGTAACGTCAAATCTTCCTTTTACCTCTTCAGTACTATTAAACTTTATCAGAAACTTAAGATTATCCAATTCAACCCAAGCATCCATATAGTCTATTTCACTAGCTGTATATATCTTAACTTTCTTGATATTTTTGTAAGATCCTTCGGGTGGATAATTACTTATCATATAATTGAATAGCTCTTTAAGATTATCGTGAGTTAATGGTACATTTGCTTTCCTTAACTGCTTAGCAGATTTTATCAGCTTACTTCTGTAATATCTACTTCTGATTCTAGCTAAAAACTTAGGCAGCTTAGAATTCTGCTCTTGCATCAATATATCACCATTAATCTCCATAACATCGCCAATTAGTCTATCCATTGTCATTCTCCTTCTTTTTCTTTGGAGCTTTTACCATTACCGAATCTATATTATATAACTCTTTATAATTTTTAAATATTGAATTTGTGGCAATAGTCTTATAATAAGAATCTACATAAGAAGCAAAACATGATTGATATTGATGTATCTGATATGATTGATCAGCAATGAATTCATTAAGGAATACATCTTCAAATACACCAAGTTTACCTTTATCTACTCTTATTATTCCAACTCCATCTATATGAGGCAAATTAGTAGCATAAC
>Ga0326512_10000547_pt1 | contig 33193 bp, 44 predicted proteins | sample 1_2617_0518_D_FD_203652 | JGI IMG/M metagenome (GOLD analysis project Ga0326512, IMG submission 203652) | Bovine rumen microbial communities from UC Davis, California, United States - 1_2617_0518 | ecosystem: Host-associated > Mammals > Digestive system > Stomach > Rumen | place: USA... | reverse complement strand
GCACGCTACCGTTATGGATGTGGACGGCGCACAGGCCGAGAGCCATACGGTGGATGTTCCGTGGGAGGCACGTGAGAAACTGCTTGATAGGCTGAACAAGGACCTTTACAGGGATGCGATGGCACTGGACACGGAAAGCATCGCGAGTGGGGCAACAACGGCGACACAGATCAGAGCGGCTTATGAGAATCTGAATTCCAAATGCGACAAATTCGAATACCAGGTGCTGGATTTTCTCGAAGGCATAATGAAGGTCGCGGGCGTGGATGATGAGGCATCCTTTACGCGGTCTCAGGTCATCAATCAGGCTGAGTCGATAAACACGATCGTAGCGGCCGCCGCTTATCTTCCTGAGGAGTATGTTACAAGGAAGGTCCTTGAGATCCTTGGTGACGGCGATCAGGCCGAGGATCTTATTCGGGATATGATAGCTGAAGAGGCCGACAGGTACGGGGATGTCCCTGATGAGGATAACCCTGATGAATTGCCGGAAGAGGAATTAGATGGCGAAGAAGAGTGATCCTGCACATATCGCGACGGACGCAGAGATCGCCAAGCTGGAGAAGCTGATCGCCAAGGAATATAAGAAAGCGCACAAAGAAGTGTCGAAGAAGCTCGATGATTATCTTGCGGCCTTTGCGACGAAGGATGAAAAGTGGCAGGAATGGGTCGCGGCAGGCACAAAGACGCAGAAAGAATACAAGGAATGGCGCACAGGGCAGATGATGATCGGAAAGCGCTGGAAGGATCTGGTCGATTCACTTGCAGCGGATTATACCAATGCGGCGAAGATAGCGCAGAGCATCACGAAGGGGTTTGCCCCGGAGGTGTACGCCATAAATCACAATTATGCGACGTTCGATGTAGAGAAGAAGTCCCTGCTCGATACGTCGTATTCGCTCTACAGCAGGGAAAGCGTGGAGCACATGTACAAAGGCAAGCCGAAACTGTACCACACATACGGCAAGGCGGTCGCAAAAGAAATAAAAGAGGGTAAACAGCGTGCGTGGGATCGCAGAAGGATAACGTCCGTCCTGCATCAGGCTATTGTTCAGGGCGAGTCGATACCGAATGTCACGAAGCGTCTGGAGCAGGTGACAAAGGGCGACCATAAGGCGGCTATCCGAAATGCACGGACGATGATGACGGGAGTGCAGAACGCAGGGCGTGTCGATGCGTATGAAAGGGCAAAGGGTCTGGGAATCCCTGTCAGAAAGCAGTGGCTTGCAACGCTGGACACACGGACGAGGCACTGGCACAGGGAACTTGACGGAGTGATCGTAGAAAGTGACGAGCCGTTTGAGAACGAGTTCGGGAAGATAATGTTTCCCGGGGATCCCGAAGCGCACGGATGCAATGTTTATAACTGCAGATGTACATTACTGGCGGCGATCGAGGGCTTTGAACTGAATGTCCGCGATCCTAATGTGCGTCCGATGCCTAAATTAGGCGATATGACGTATGAAGAATGGCTAAGTGGGAAAAAAGTCGCTTCGCAGGCGACCACAAAGCAAAAAGCGTTTGCGAAACTTAATAGCAGTGAAACGAAGGACAGCAATTACAAGGGGCTGCTCTCAACATTAGAAAAACGCGTTGGCTATAATCAGGTCACAAGGATCTCACAGAAAGAGACTCCAGAACAGATCATCAACGCATTAAGCGGTGGAGACCGGACAAAAGGATCATGCGCATCTGTAGGATTGTGCTATATCGGCCGAAAGAACGGGCTCGACGTTCTTGACTTCCGCGGTGGAGCGAGTCAGGATTTCTTCTCAAGAAGCTTTAATCTGGTCACGCTCTCGCGGGCAAAAGGCATAAAACGAATATCGGCAGACGGCAAATCTTCGCTGACAGTCGGAAACCGGCTGCTGAAGCAATGCGAGGAAGGAAAAGAGTATTATCTTGTGTGCGGCAGACACGCATCGATAGTCCGAAGGTTGAACGACGAACTGGAATATCTTGAACTTCAATCTGCTACAAAGAGCGGTTGGACTAAATTCAATGGGAATCCGAGAAACACATTAGCTCGTCGTTTTGGCTGTTCAAGCAGTTCAGAATACCTTGCCAGTGAGGCAAATTTCATGATAGACTTACAAGAGAGTGATTTTGATACAGACGAATTCCGCACTTTGTTAGGATACATGAATACGAGTTCGGATGATCAGATTAAGGGAGAACATGGAACAATCAAGTAAGTGGTACAAAGAGCATAAAACGGACAAGATATGGTGGCTCTACAATCCTGAAAAGGTTGGCGAGTTTGTGTTTTCGTTCGATAAGAAGACTGAGTTTAACATGTTCCAAGACTATCCGTACAATCTGACTAAAGAACAGAAGGAGATTTTCGACAAAGAAAACCCGTATTGGGCAGAATTCTTTAGAGATCGTGAATACTGATGTCAATAACTGTTGAAATAATTGAGAATAATAAAGCAAAAGTGCTGGACGAGCTTGAGGAGGCCATAGAGCGTGCGCTTGAGGCGGTAGGAATCCAGGCGGAGAACTACGCAAAGGTGCATCTTGAAGGGCATATAGACACGGGTCTCCTCAGGAATTCCATCACGCATGCTCTTTCGGGGCATCCTGCAGCGATAGCATCCTATCACGCTGACAAGTCGAAGGGCGGAAAGTCGGCCATAGGCTATTACGGCGGGAATGCACCGGGCGGAGCAGGAGAGCACGCTGTATATGTCGGTACGAATGTCGAATATGCACCGTATGTCGAGTTCGGGCACAGGATGCCGTCAGGCGCACATATCGCAGGCGTAAAATTTCTTCAGAGGGCGGTCGAGTCGCACACAGAAGAATATAAACAGCTGATAGAAAAGGCATTGAAAGGATTCTGAAAAGGATTCTGATATCAATATTGCAAGGAGCCGGGCGAACGCCCGGTTTTTTGATACACAAATTTTCACCGAAGAATAGGAGGAAAATAATGGCACTAACAAGAAGAATGCTCAAAGCGATGGGTATCGAAGAGGAAAAGATCGATCAAATCATCGACGCCCACACAGAGACCACCGATGCCCTGAAAGCAGACAGGGATAAGTACAAGGAGGCCGCCGAAAAGATTCCGGGTCTTGAGCGCGATCTGCAGAACGCGAAGGACGCAGCTGACGCCGCAGCCAAAGATTCGTACAAAGAAAAGTATGAATCCGAAAAGCAGGCATTTGCTGACTACAAGAAGGGAGTCGAGGCAGAGCAGACAAAGGCGAAGAAGACAGCCGCATTCAAAGAGTTATTGAAAAAGGCAGGTGTGTCCGAGAAGCGTATCGATGCAGTGGTCAAGGTAACGCCAATGGATGAGATAGAGCTGGACAAGGACGGCAAGATCAAGGACGCTGACGAGAAAGAGAAGTCCATCAAAGAAGAGTGGTCTGAATTCATCGTCAGGAAATCCGAAGAGGGAGCCGATACGGAGACGCCGCCGAGCGGAGTCGGAGCCGGTGCTGGAAGAACGTTAAGCAGGGCGGCAATGATCGCTCAGAAGCACAATGAACGAATGTATGGAGTGAAAGGAGATAATAAATGAGCTTCATCGGAAATGTAGAACAGGGCAAGGTTTATGCACCGGGATGGTTCCTTGCTCACGAAGAGTGTGTCAGAGAGACATATCAGATGACACAGGCAATGGCGACAACCCGCGCTGATGGTGCAAAGTATGTGCCAATGGGAACACTTGTAAGTGTAACCACGGGAGAAGGCGGGAGTGCTGTAACCGACTACAAAGGATTCGTGTATGAAGATGTAGACGTTACCAGTGGCTCTATGCCGGGTTCCCTTGTAACTAAGGGCGTCGTATACGAGGACAGACTGCCGGCCACGCTGACAGAAGCTGCGAAGACTGCGCTTGTAGCAAAAGGCTTCGTATTCAAGACAGCACCTGAAGTAACAAGATCTTAATGACGGAGGTGAGATAATATGCCAATCAAATGGGAAAATAACATTCTTGGCTTTGTGCCTAAAACTGACTGGCTGGACATGCCGTTCCAGATCCAGAGACCTAATGATCCTGCAGATCTCGTATTCGGGGATCAGAAGACCGATAATCTTGTAGCTGAATGGGAGTCCATCGCAGATGAGTATCAGATCCCTGTCATGGCACAGTTCCACGGATTCGATACTGAGTCTCAGAAGACATTCAGAGTACCTATCGATCACCACAATATCGAGAAGGGTCTTATCAAGGTCAAGATCGATCAGAGTGAGAGACTGAGGGCTCTCTTCAGAAACGGAGTTCAGGGTGATACGGCAATTTATGATTACGTCATCAATGACGGTGTAAGACTTGCTGAACAGGTAATCACAAGAACAAAGGTCGCAAAGAACGAGATCCTTTATTCGGGAAAAGTCACCATCAAGGAGAATAACCTTGATCTGACTGTTGATTACGGTGTACCTGCAAACCATCTGAACAAGACTCTTGACTTCGGAGCAGGTGCGGCAAAGAGCATTCCTGATCAGATCCAGGATATCGTTGACGCGGCGCTGGCTGTCGGAGTCACCCTTAACGGGATCTACACATCGAAGGCTGTCATCAGCAAGCTGAGACAGAACGTAGCGATCCAGAAGGCTATCAACGGTGCGCTGATGGAGGGTCAGCTGGTAAGCAGAAGCGCACTCGAGGCATATCTTTCCGACGAATTCGGAATCAATCAGATCATCACAAACGATCTCCAGTATGGAGCATCCGCTGTGATCGGAGCGAACGGCAGACCACAGGTAACATCTGCGAGATATTATCCGCAGGATAAGGTCACATTCTTTGCAACAGGCCTTGCGGGAAGACTTGGAACAGGTCTCTGGGGCGATGCGCCTGAACTGGATGTCGAGCAGCTTCTTGCGACAAGAACAAGCAGTGAGTCGCCTTATATCTGCATCACACAGTGGGCAGAAAAGGACCCATCGGTTCTGTGGACAAAGGCATCCACGCTGTTCATGCCTGTACTGTACAACCCTAATTCGCTGTTCGTCGCAAGCGTGACCAGCACTCCTGCTCAGGGCTAATGTTCGTAGTAGTTACGGATTTTACGGACAGGATAGATAAGCACATCTACCGGGCTGGGGATGAATATCCCCGTCCGGGGGTTGATGTGAGTGAGGAGAGGGTTGCCGAGCTGACGTCAACAGATAACCTGCGAGGCGAAGTGCTTATAAAGGCTGTCCAGACGGATGAAATTCAGCCTGTGGCGCAAGAAACGGAAAAAGCCGATAAATCGGTCGCTCCGAGAAAAAAACAGTCTAAGAAGTCAAAAAAGGAGAAATAGAAATGCTGACCGAACTGTGTCAAGAACTGAGAAACTGGTTTGTGCGTAAAAAGTATTTCGGTACATTTACGATTGAGAGTGGAGAGATAGCATTGCCTGACGGTTCTTTTTTACAGGACGGTCAGTTTTTTCGCGTTATAGGGTCTTTATTCAACGACGGCGTGCATAAATACGGAGTCGATGAATTAACTGATGAGGCGTTTGAGGGTGCGATCTGGTCAATGGCTGTCCCTCCTGCAGTTGTTGGCCTGTCGGAACGAATCGATGAGTGGATCACTAAGTACGGAGATTCGGTCTCTTCACCGTACAGCTCTGAATCGTTCGGCGGCTACAGCTATACAAAGGCGGCCGGTTCTTCGGGAAGGGGGAACGCTAATTCGGGTCCTACCTGGCAGAGCACATTTGCCAGTGAATTGAACAGATGGAGGAAGATATGAGTCTCTTAGATGAAGCAATGGAGGTCTGTACGTTCCTTAACAAGCAGATCTCGAAGGATGATTACGGCGGATATGTCACGACGTGGGCTGACGGAGCGGAATTCCAGGCGGCGATCGTCTTTGATACGTCGATAGAGGCGAGGGCTGCCGAGAAGCAGGGCGTGTCGAGCCTTTATACGGTCACCACGCCGAGGAGTCTGACGCTTGAATATCATGATGTGTTCCGCAGGGAGCGTGACGGAAAGATATTCAGGGTCACATCCGACGGGGATGATAAATTCACTCCGAAGAGCGCCACGCTTGATATGCGTCAATGCACTGCGGAAGAGTGGAATCCTGCGGGAGGTGAGTGATGGCAGACAGATGGACAGCGCTCAATGAATTCTGGAACGGATTCGGGCTGGATGCCTATGATGAGACCACCGTTCCCGATGGTGCACAGCTCCCGTATATAACCTATTCAGCAAGCGTATCCGATATGGACGACCCGGTGATCCTTACGGCAAGTCTCTGGTACAGATCAAATTCGTGGGCAGAGGTAAGTCAGAAAGCCGAGGAGATAAGCGAAGCCATAGGCGGAGGCATGGGAGTGCACTATGATGGCGGACGCCTCTGGGTAGTGAAGGGATCGCCTTTCGCACAGAGGCTTGGCGATGAATATGATCTGCAGATGAGGCGGATCGTTTTGCAAGTTATAGCTGAATATCAGTAAAGGAGATATTTACATGCAGAAATACACAAAGGTACCGGCAGATACGTTTGAAAAACTTCAGCTGAATGCCGGAATTATGGTCGATACGTTCACTCCGGCCACGGGCGAGATCGGAAATATTCTGGGAGCAACTACCGGAGGCATAAATTTCACAACAAATCCTGAATATACGGATTTCGGGGAGGACGTGGATAATGTGCCAAACAATACTAAGGAGCTGAAACACCTGAATCAGTTCGATCCGACAATGTCGGGTACATTCCTGACATGCACTCCGGCTCTCGCAAAGAGTCTTGTCGGAGCAGCGGATATCGATGGCACTGACGCTACAAAGGTCGTGCCGCGTGCAGAGCTCCTTGCGTCAGATTTTGAAGAAGTCTGGTGGATCGGGGACTATTCCGACGTCAATACCGGATCTAACGCGGGATTCCTTGCTATTCATCTGATGAATGCGCTGAATACGGCAGGATTCCAGATCCAGAGCACAAAGAACGAAAAGGGTCAGCTCGCGTTTGAGTATCACGGCCATTACAGTATCGAGGATCAGGAGACGGTTCCGTTTGAGATCTACGTTAAAGCCGGAGCATAAATGACAGCACAGGAGGGAAAATATGAAGAATCTCGCGAATTGTAAGCCATCCGAATTTCTGAAGCAGACGAGTCTGATCCGCAAGTCTGTGCAGAAATGGCTCAAGGCCACGGATATCATGAACATCAGGAAGAATCTGCCTGATATCGAGATCGTCACGCCGGATATGGATGCGGAGACCGCTGAAAAGACAGCGTCCGAGAACAGACGGAAGACGGAAGAACAGATGAACAGGAATTTTTCGGCGATCCTTGACGCGGTGCTGGACGAGCACCCGGAGGAGACGCTGGAGCTTCTTGCGCTTCTATGCTTTATCGAGCCGAAGGAAGTTGACGAGCATCCGATGAATGAGTATATCGGAGCGATTAATGAGATGCTGTCCGATCGGGCGGTGATCGGTTTTTTTACTTCATTGGCACAGTTGGGGCTGATGAATATCTGAGGTGTATCGAGAGCGCGAGAATCGACCTTTTGGAGCTGATAGGGCGTGAATATCTTATAGATCACTGCATATCCGCTTTAAGGGAGCACAGGCGGTCTGAAGCCTTTCAGGAGTATGTCACGGACGCACTTATGTATCTGGGAGAGGCGGTCGCCAATGCACTTGGCGGGTCGTATATCCCGAGCAGATTCGGGGATCTGTTCGACGATACGCCGAAGGATGAAAGAACGGCCGACGAGATCGCGCTCGATATCATTAAACGCGCGGGATTGCAGGTGAGGTAAATTTATGGCAATGAATTTTATGGATCTTAAAGCAAAGCTCACGCTCGATTCTGCGGATTACGAGAAGGGACTGAACGAGGCCGAGGGCAAAGGAAGAGGTCTTGGCAAGGGTCTGAAAACGGCTATGCTTGCAGGCACGGCGGCAGTTGCGGCGGCCGCCTCTGCTGTCGGGGTTCTGGTCAAGAAGAGTATTGACGGATACTCCGAATATCAGCAGATGACCGGAGGCGTCAAGAAGCTCTACGGAAACATGGGGCTGTCTCTCGAAGAATACGCCGCAAGCACAGGCAAAAGCGTGAGTGCTGTTGAGAAAGAATGGAAGAAGCTGGAGCAATCGCAGAATCTCGTTCTGAAGAACGCACAGAATGCATACATGACGACGGGAATGTCAGCCAATGAATATATGTCGACGGCAACGAGTTTCTCTGCATCGCTCATAAATTCGCTTGGCGGTGATACTGTCAAGGCGGCGAAGCAGACGGATGTCGCGATGAGAGCGATCGCGGATAACTTCAACACGTTCGGCGGCGATATCTCGATGATACAAGGGGCATTCCAAGGTTTTGCCAAGCAAAATTACACCATGCTGAAACGTTTGGCGGCCTGACCGGAAACGGTCGGGAGCTTATCGCGGAATTAAGCGGGAAGGCTGAGAAGCCGATCCGAACCGAAGGCTGTACGGAGTGCAGTCAGGGGCAACGCATAGACGGTGAAAAGATATAACCCGTCCACGAGGCCGCGACACCCTAACGGTGAAGACGAGGGTGAAAAGATATGCTGAGCTTGCGGGAAATGAACTGCAAGAGGTCGGGGATAAAAAGCCCCGGCGGTAACAGGCTGGGACAATTTGAAGCTTGGCTATGGAGGGACGAAGCAGGAGATGAGTCGTCTCATTGACGACGCCAACGAGTATGCCAAAGCCAACGGTATGGCGGCAGATCTGTCGATGGACAGCTTCTCTGATATCGTCACCGCTATCGATCTCATTCAGCAGAAGCAGAATATAGCCGGTACGACAGCGAGAGAAGCGAGCACGACCATAGAAGGATCGCTCATGACGGTCAAAGCGGCATGGGATAATCTCGTCACGGGATTTGCCGATCCTGAGGCGGACATCGCAAGTCTCACAAGCAATGTGATAACGGCTGTAGGCACTGCGGCGGGGAATATCGTTCCTGCGGTCATGCAGGCTATCGAAGGGATAAGTCAGGCGTTTACCGAAGTTCTTCCGAAAGCGCTTGCCGGGATCCCCGGACTGATCCAGAATGTGGCTGTGCCGATGATGCAGGTCGGCGGACAGATGGTCCTTGCCATAGGGCAGGGCATTTTTAATGCCGTTCCGCAGATATTGACCATAGTTACGGACATTATCGGGCAGATCACGGAGTCTATGGACGGAGCGCTTCCTACTCTGATTTCCAAGGGTCTTGATGGCATCCTGCAGTTTTCCGAGACGCTGAGAAGCGGAGCGGGTCTTCTGGTGGATGCGGGCTTGAGCCTGATCGTGAAGCTGGCGCAGGGCGTGGCTAACGCACTTCCTGTACTGATACAGAAGGTTCCGCAGATAGTCACGAATTTCGCGGGTGTCATTAATGACAACGCACCGAAGGTCCTTGCGGCTGGAGTGAAGATCATAGTCACTCTTGCACAGGGTATAGTCCAGGCGATCCCTACGCTCGTGGAGAATCTTCCGCAGATCGTAGAGGCTATCTGGAACGCATTTACGGCGGTCAACTGGGTAGCGCTTGGAGGTCAGGTGCTCAACGGCATAAAGGCTGGAGTAACGGCAATGGGCAAGTCCCTGCCGGGAGCGATGAGAAATCTTGCGAGAAGAGCCCTGAACGCGTTCAAGGGCATATCGTGGGGCTCTGTCGGGCGTTCGGTCATGGGGCTGATCGTGAGCGGTCTGAGAGGGCTTGCGAGCCTGCCGGGAGCGGCTTTGCGTAAAGCAGGGAGTCTGGCGATGAAAGCCTTCACGAGCATATCGTGGGGATCTGTCGGGCGGAATGTCGTGCTGGGTATCGTTCGAGGCGTGACAGCCGGAGCGGGCATGCTGTTCAACTCGCTGAAGAGCCTTGCAAGTAGTGCGCTTCGTGCGGCGAAGAATGCGCTGGGTATCGAGTCGCCTTCAAAGGTATTCCGCAGACAGGTCGGTATGAATATCGCGCTTGGTATGGCGAGAGGTATTGAAGACGGAGAACAGAGCGTTCTGGGCGCGATGGATGCACTCAACGCAGGGCTTGATGCGCCGGTCATTACGCCGACGATATCACCGATGGCGGTCGCGCCGGATGAGGCGATGTATGCACAGGGCGCGGCGTCTGCATCAGGCGGACGGGTCGTTTATATGACGAATTACATCACGGTCGACGGAGCGGAGAGCCCTGAGAGCTTCGCAGACAGATTTGTGCGTGGTGTAGAGATGAAGCTGAGGACAGTATAAATGGCAGATAAGACGAAAAAGCCTACAGGATTAAAAATAGCGGTCGACGGGAGCAAATTTGTGTGCACATGGAAGATCGCCGACGCCAATTACACAAACGGTCAGCATCTTGAGTATAAGATGGGCGGGAAGTGGACTAAAGCACCGTCCAATAAGATAAAGCCGAAGACCGTCAAATTTGTGAAGACGTTCGACAAGGATGATTATTATCCGACGACGTACACATCAAAGGGCAAGACGAAGACCAGGCCGAAGCTGACAAGTTTCCAATTTAGGGTGAAGGGCAATAGGGCTTCCTACAAGAAGAAAAAGAAAAAGATCAATCCGGGCTGGTCGAATTTCAACATAAAAGAGCTCACGATAACGCCGCCGCCGAAGCCGAAAGTGACGGCGGCTCTCGATGAGGAGATCGTCAACAGATGTAAGTTCTCATGGACGGTGGACACATCGAATACAGCGAAGATATTCACGGATGTCGAATATGAGAGCATTCTTGTCCCTTCTTCACAGATCGATGTCAAGGATCTGGGCAAACTGAAGTGGAAAAGCTCTACGAAGGGGTACAGGCATGCGGTAGGGCTGTCGGCCAATTCGAGTGTTAATATCGACGAGGCGAATGATTTCGTTTACGACGAGACGAAAGCGTGGGCAAGAGTGTTCCGCGCAAGGTCGAGGGGTCCTGCGGGCGTCGTAAAAAATCCTTGGGTGTACAAATATCATGTGTACGCCTATTCAAATGCTCCGACCATTAAGGAAAGCAAGATAGTGGAGCGTTCCGCAGGGTATCTCGTAGGAGTCAAATGGTCATCTCCTGCGAACAAAACGAAGCCGATAGATAGAACGGTCGTTGAGTACGCAAAAGTCGCACCAAGGGCAAATATGAGCCTTCCTGCGGGCTTCGACAGCTGGCAGACTGCAGGCACCCTGAAGGATACGAGCGGGAGCAATGCATTGACGTTCTCTGTTGACGGAAAGCTGGAAGAAGACCAGTGCCTTTTTGTCAGAGTGGTCAATCATCACGATTCGAACGTGACGGAGAGTGATCCTGTCATCGTTCTGACGGGAAGTCTCAAACAGCCTACTGTCGAATGGAGCAGGAACGAGGGATCGGGGCACAGCATCACGGTCACGGCTGAGAGCAAGGCGGATGTTCCCGATGCTGATACGGTGATCCTTTATCGGCCTGAATCAGATCCTGAAAAGGCGGTGATCGTCGGAGTCATAGCGCATGGTGATGAGAGCTCGAAGGTCATGCCGTGTCCCGACTGGAGCGAGGAGAGGTCTTTCGCAATAGGCTATTATGCGGCGGTCGGAACGTATGAGAGCGATGGAGATTTTTATCAGGTCGTCGAAGAGCTGATGAAGTCGGCAGAGGCATGGAGCGGAGGGAGCGTTTCCCTTGAGCCGCCTCCGATATCTGTCGAGCAGGCGGGAACGCCGGGCACAGCGAGAGTCGTCTGGGGCTGGACGTGGCCTGAAGCTACGGGTGCACAGATCGCGTGGGCTGACCATGAGGACGCGTGGGAGTCCACGGACGAGCCGGAGACGTATGATGTGAGCGTGGCGCACGCGCCTCAATGGAACGTGTCGGGGCTCGAGGTCGGCACTACATGGTATTTCAGAGTCAGGCTTTATCAGGAGAGCGGCGATGCTGTGACGTATGGACCGTGGTCGGAGACATATCCGTTTGTTCTCTCGTCTGCACCGGCTATTCCATCGATCTATCTGTCGACGGGATTCCTCACGGAAGGCGAAGACGTAACGGTCTATTGGGCGTTTGTAAGCACAGACGGCTCTGGCCAGGCGGGAGCCGAGGTCACGGTCATGGAGATGGGCGAGAGCGGATATGAACCTGTCGGAGATCCTATTCCTACGGAGAGCGGCGCACAGTATATGACGCTCAATTCGACGGAGATGGGCTGGACGGCTGGCAACGAATACCGGCTTGCGGTCAGGCTGGTCGCAGGGAGCGGAGAACGCACAAGGTGGTCGGTCCCGGCAGCGGTCTATGTGGCTGCGCCGATAGTTGCAACGATCAACTCGACTTCTCTCGAAGAATACACGGACGGAGAAGGCGATGAGGCGGTGACGGGTCCTGCGCTGAGAAGGCTGCCGCTCGAGCTGAACGTGACCGGTGCAGGTGAAGGAGGAAGTGTCGATATCATCATCGAGAGGGCTTCCGATTTTCACATGGACAGACCGGACGAGCGGACTTATGACGGATACAGAGGTGAGGCTGTCGTTCTGAAGCACGTTGAGGGCGAGGGCGATATTGATATCGAACTTGCCGATGTAACGGGCGTGCTGGATGATACGGCGGATTATCAGATCATCGCAAGAGTCACCAATGCATACAGAACGGGTGATGAGACATATGTCAGGACGGATGAGAGTGATCCTGTTCCTTTCACTGTGCACTGGGAGCATCAGGCAATATCCCGTGAGGCGCTTGCTGAATGTGTGGCGGTCGAGATGTACAAAGGTGTGCCGAAGATAACGCTCACACAGCCGGCAGAGGGCTACGAGGAAGGTGACACGGTAAATATTTACCGTTTATCAGCAGACAGACCTGAGCTGATCTACGAAGGTGCGGTGTTCGGTGACACGTATGTAGATCCTTATCCTGCCATCGGAGAGAAGGGCGGACACAGGATCGTGTATATGACGGCCAACGGCGACTATACATCCGAGGACGGTCGTATGGCGTGGCTGGATCTGGACGAGGAAGACGGCGATCTCTTTGAGAGCGACAGAAGCATCATCGATTTCGGTCTGGATCGCGTGGAGCTGTACTACAACGTTGATGTCTCGTCATCGTGGCAGAAGGACTTCAAGAGGACGGTCTATCTTGGCGGAAGCGTGCAGGGCGACTGGAACCCGGGCGTGACGAGAGATACGTCGATCAATGTTGTGACGATCCCGCTTATCGAGCAGGATACGATCGACGCGATGAGACGTCTTGCGGATTACCCGGATATCTGTCATGTGAGAACGGTCGATGGGTCATCCTTTGCAGCTGATGTCCAGGTGTCCGAGAACAGAGAACACGATGATCGCGGAATGCTGGTATCGTTCGAGCTTGAGACACAGAAAGTCGACGCACAGGAGCCCGAGGGCATGACATTCGAGCGGTGGTCAGAATTGTATGACAGAGTCATTATGCCGGATGGAGACGCTGTTCTGATGCCAGACGGTTACGTCATGGCTGTTGACGTAGTGGAGGATTAGCATGGCAGAAAAAAGAGTCGAGGACTTCCCTGTCGAAAGCCTCGAAACATTAACTGAAGAAAAGAAATTCGTGATGTTCGACACATACGAAGGTCGCGCCGCGTCGATGGGTGACGTGAAAGAGTATATCCTTGGCGACGTCGATGAAACGGTCGAACAGAATAAACAGGACATAAGAATGCTGTCTGCGCAGGCAAGCACGTTCTGCGACGAACTCGAAGTAGACGAAGAAGGGCTTGTATGGCTTTTGCATGAGGGCGAGCGAATAGCTGGCCCTTATGGCCCGTTCGCTGGAGGCGGCGGAGGCGGCGGAGGCGGTAACAACGCTATCGTCACGCTTACAAACACATCGGGCTGGCTCAGCAAGACGATAGCCGAAGGGTCTGAATGCCCGATATCGATAAGCTGGTCATCGCTTGAAGATGAGATACCGACAGGAAACGGAATCATTACAGTCAAGGTCAATGGCGCTGTGAGGCTGTCAAAGGACGTCGCACAGGGCGCTGTCGCTCTTGAGGTCGGGAGCTACCTTACATCGGGGCAGAACCTCGTGAGGGTGTCGGTCGCTGACGTGTACGGCAACACGAAGACTATCAACTACACAGTGACAATGATATCACTGAGTATTCGGTCGAGCTTTGATGCATCGACGGCAAAGACGGGCGAGTTCACGTTCGCGTATACGCCTGTCGGAAACGTGGATAAGACCGTTTACTTCTTTATCGATGGCGAGCTGGAAGGAACAGAAGAAACGTCTGCGTCTGGGAGACAGCAGAATCACGTCATTCCTGCACAGAGTCACGGAGCGCACAGCTTGCTCGTGTACTTCACCACCGAGATAAACGGCGAGACGGTCAAATCAAACGAGCTGTACTATGACGTGATTTGCATCACAGATTCGAGCACGCCGATTATCGCAAGCACATTTAGGACGACGACGGCAGAGCAGTACACAAATCTGCAGATTCCGTATACGGTCTATGACCCGAGCGGGCTGAGCACGCAGGTACAGTTGCTTGTGAATGATGAGGTCATATCCACGCAGACAGTAGACCGTACAGAACAGACGTGGAGCTACAGAGCGGATGCTGTCGGAAGTCTTAAGCTGTCAATCAAGTGTGGTTCTGTTAAAAGAGATTTCACGCTCACGATTACAGAGTCGAGCATTGACGCGAATGTCACAACAGAGGACATGGTGCTGAGTCTACAGGCGACGGGACGGAGCAACACGGAGCAGAATCCAGATACTTGGGTTTATGAGGACATCGAGTGCGTGTTCACAGACTTCAACCACAAGTCGGATGGATGGCTGTCTGACGGGAACGGGAGTACCGTTCTGAGAGTATCGGGCGATGCGAGGCTGACGATTCCGTACAAGATATTCGCGCAGGATTTCCGTACAAGCGGAAAGACGATAGAGATAGATTTTGCGACAAGAGACGTTCTGAATTACGATGCGTCGATATTTTCATGCGTATCTGACGGACGAGGCTTGAGGCTCACTGCACAGGCGGCTGAGCTGAAGTCAGAGCAGTCGGGCATATCTGCTCAATTCAAAGAGAACGAACACGTAAGGCTGTCGTTCGTGGTTGAGAAGAGAACGGAGAACAGGCTGATATACGTATATCTCAATGGCGTGATGTGCGGAGTAGTGCAATATCCTGTAGATGACGATTTCTCGCAGACCACGCCAGTTGATATCTCGATTGGCTCGAATTACTGCACGATAGATATCTACAGTATTCGAGTTTACGATAACGACTTAACTCGTTATCAGATGCTTGACAACTGGATTGCAGACACACAGAGCGTAGACCTCATGCTGGCAAGATACAATCATAACAATGTCTACGATGAGTACGACAACATAGTGATTGCAAAGCTCCCGACAGACCTGCCGTATATGATTATCACGGCTCCCGTTCTGCCTCAGTACAAGGGCGATAAAAAGACGGTCTCTGTCGAGTACGTCGACCCGCAGAGCAAGGCTCGGAGTTTCACAGCTGAGAACGTACAGGCTGATGTACAGGGTACGTCTTCGCAGTATTACGCGAGGAAGAATTACAAGCTGAAGTTCAAGGGTGGCTTCACTCTCGGCACAGGCGAAACAGTAAAGAAATATCAGATGCGGAGCAACGCTATTGCGACGAACACGTTCACAATGAAGGCCGACGTTGCGTCCTCTGAAGGCGCTAATAACGTCGAATTAGCGAGGCTGTATGATTCTGTCTGTCCGTACAAAACTCCGCCTCAAATCGAAAATGAGAGCGTCAGACAGGGCATAGACGGGTTCCCTATAGTCATATTCTGGAACGATGGAACATCGACTCAGTTTGTCGGCAAGTACAATTTCAATAACGACAAGGGTACTGAGGAAGTGTTCGGCTTTGTGAGCGGTGACGAATCGTGGGAAATCAAGAACAATACGTCCGACCGTGTCATCTGGAAGAACGACGATTACACGGGAACAGATTGGCTGAACGACTTCGAAGCTCGCTATCCTGACACAGACCCAGCCTATACGGATTCGAGACAGCTTGCCGAGTTTGCGAGCTGGGTGGAGAGCACAGACACGACGGCGGCGACTGGTGATGCTCTGCCGACTCCAGTTACATACGATGATGTCGAGTACACAACGGATTCCGCTGAGTACAGGCTTGCCAAATTTAAAGCTGAGGCTGGCAACTACATGGAGCTCCAATCGGCGATGTTCTACTATCTGTTCACGGAGCTGTTCTTGATGGTCGACTCACGGGCAAAGAACGCATTTCCGTCGTTTATGGGAGGTACGGTGAATGAATAAGAAAGTGGTTTGGTTGCCGTATGACTTCGATACGGCTTTAGGAATCAATAACGAAGGTGCGCTGGTATTCTCGTATAATCTCGAGGATACTGACCATCTTGCTGGCGGTGCAAATGTATTCAACGGACAGGAGTCTGTCGTGTGGATTAATTTGCGTGAAGCGTTCGGCGATGAGATAAAGGCGATGTATCAGCAGTTGAGGTCTGATGGAGAACTGTCGTATGAGGTCGTCGAGCAGATGTTTGAAGCTCATCAAGACAAGTGGAGCGAGGCGATATTCAATGAGGACAGCTACTTCAAATATCTTGCTCCGCTTGTCGCTCCAGATGCTGGCAAAGAGCCGACTGCGGCGTATCTCGCTATGCTTCAAGGCTCGAAGAAAGAGCAACGCAAATGGTGGATGTACAACAGATTCCGCTATATGGACTCAAAGTACAATGCTGGCGATGCTCTCTCTGATGTAATACAGCTCAGAGGCTACGCTAAAGCCAATGTGACGGTCACGCCGTATGCCGATGTCTATGCGTCAGTCAAGTACGGCTCATATCTTGTTCAGCAGAGAGCAGAGCGTAATGTTCCTGTCACGCTTGTATGCCCTCTGGACAAGGTCAACGACACGGAGATTTACATCTATTCGGCAAGTCAGCTTGCTGATATAGGGGACATATCTGGCTTGCAGGTCGGCTTTGCTGATTTCTCGATGGGAACGAAACTGCAGACGCTGAAGGTTGGAGATTCGGCTTCAGGCTTCTCCAACGCCAACTTGAAAGAGCTGTATCTGGGCAACAATGCACTCTTGAAGACGCTTGATGTACGTAACTGCGTCGCTCTTGGAACGGACACGCAGAAGACCGTGGATATCTCTGGCTGTACGAATATCGAGAATGTGTATTTCGATGGCACAGCGATTCAAGGTCTGACACTGCCTAACGGTGGTGTTCTGAAAGTTCTGCATCTGCCGAGCACGATTACGAATCTCACGATAATGAATCAGCTTGGAATCACGGACTTGACGATTCCGTCATATGCGAATATCTCGACTCTGAGGCTGGAGAACACGAACGTCAACTCGAAGGCGATACTGATGGCTACGCCGAGCAGTGCAAGAGTGAGAATCATCGGCTTTGCTTGGGAGGCACAGGACGCTACGGAGATAGATGCGATATTCGATAAGCTGGATACGATGCGAGGTCTTGACGAGACTGGCGGAAATGTCGATAAGGCACAGGTCTCTGGAACGATTCATACATCCGCTCTTACTGGTGCTGAGATTGCCGAGTTCAATGAGCGGTATCCGTTTGTAACTGTAAGCGCAGACCACATTTCCTGTCAGCTCAATTACTACTCATGGGACGGTCAGACACTGCTCGAGAGCGAGACAGTTCTGGATGGCGGGAACGGCTCTTGGGTTGGTACGCCAGCGAGACCGTCAACGGCTCAGTATCTCTATACATTTGTAGGCTGGAACACGGCACAGGATGCGTCTGTAGCGGATGCAAATGCGACAAAGGCTGTAACTACCGACAGGAACATTTACGCGGCGTATTCGAGAGAATTGAGGCATTACACGGCTACGTTCGTGAGAGCTTCAGAAGATGGAGGTGGCACGCTGTGGACACAGAACAATATTCCGTATGGCACGATACCGACGTATGGCGGAGCGACGCCGACTACGACAAAGGGCGATGCACAGGCTTATCCGTTTGACGGCTGGAATCCATCTTTGGCTGGCATAACTGGCGACACGACATACACGGCGAAATTCAAGGATTTGAACTCGATTACGAGGAAGTATCTGGAAGGAACTTTGACGAGTGTGGAAAACAGTGAAGCAACGCGTGTTCATGATTATGCATTCTTTAGTAGGTCGAACCTATCTTCCGTAAATATGCCAAATGCAAGCATGATTGGAAGTTCGGCGTTCGGCAATTGTTATTCATTGTCATTTGCGGGATTCCCTCGTGTTGAAATAATAGGCGAATCCGCGTTTGGGTTTTGCTCTGCCCTGAGTGACATCAGCATGACCAACGTTACATTAATTGGGTCGTATGCGTTTTGGCGTTGTAAATTGAGCAGTGCATCATTGCCAAATGTGACATCGATTGGGTCTTTCGCGTTTCAAAACTGCTCATTGTTGCAAAGCGTATATGCTCCTAATATTACAGAGGTTCGGTCGGGCTGTTTCGCGGGGTGTAGCAAGTTGGCAAATGCTGTCTTGCCTAACGTAAAAACTATAGGGGATAGTGCATTTTCATCCGCCGCTTTGACGGCAATAAGTTTGCCAAAAGCGGACTACTTTGGGATAAGTGCGTTTAGAAATTGCAGGTCGCTTATGTCGGTGTATCTGTTAAGCACAAGTGTTCCAATTCTATATCGTTCTAACACGTTTGAGATGACACCGATGATAAAGTCGGCGTATACGGGTTCATTCGGGTCAATTTATGTGCCAGCAAGTCTCGTTGATTCATATAAATCAGCAAATATATGGAGCTATTACTCAGCTCGAATAACAGCGTTTGTTGAATAATGGAGGTGAGAGATGAATACAATAGACATAAAGGGCGATGCTCAAACCTTCGCAGAAATCATGGAAGGAACAATAAGCGAGTTTGTTGACGATGCAGTTGGTAAGATTTACGACTATGCGTTTTACGGCGCATCAAGTTTAAAGTATGTCGAACTGCCGAATGTATTAGAAATTGAGAAAAACGCATTCATAGACTGCGCTAATTTATCGCGAGTGCACATTCCCAATGCGAATGTAGTGAGTCAAAGTGCCTTCTGTCGTACTGGGATACAAGAAGCAGATTTTCCAAATGTTATTGTATTGGGCGACTATGCTTTTAGTGGATGCTCAGAATTGTCACGCGTCTCTATACCGTTAGTATTATCTGGCGGTTATGGCGTTTTCATGAGCTGTGCTTCACTTAGTTCGGTGCATATGCCTTCGCTCAATATTGTTGGTAGTAATATGTTTCGCGAATGCTCGAATTTGAGGGAGATAAGTCTCCCGAATGCAACTTGGTTGAATACATATGCATTTTTGGAGTGCATAAATCTGGAGAGTGTTTATCTGCTTGGTTCGTCAATAGCGAACGTATCTACAAATACGTTCTCAGGTACACCGCTGACAAACTCGTCGTATCTTGGCAGATTTGGCTCAGTTTACGTTCCAGCAAGCCTTGTTGATGCGTACAAGACTCATTCCACATGGAGCGATTACGCAGACAGAATAACAGCATACACCGAATAAAGGAGAGACCGATGAAGTTACAAATCTTGATTCCGCAGTACAAGGAGACGGACGATATCGTCAAGCCTTTGCTTGACAGTATCGCCATTCAGCAGAGCGTGGATTTTGGCGAGGTGGGCGTCATAATCTGCAACGATGGTTCAGACGTGGAATTGTCTGATGAATTGCTGAAGAGCTATCCGTTTGAAGTGCAATATCACAAAGAGCCACACAGAGGCGTGTCGGCAACGAGGAACGCATGTCTTGACCGAGCAACGGCTGAGTACGTAATGTTCTGTGACGCCGATGATATGTTTTATAACGCCTGTGGTCTGTGGATTGTGTTCAAAGAGATGGAGATAGGCTTTGACAGCTTGACGTCGTGCTTTACGGAAGAGACACGACATCCGCAGACAAAGGAGATTCTGTATATCAATCACGATATGGACAGCACTTTCGTTCACGGCAAGTTCCATCGCAGACAGTATCTGCTGGATAAGGGTATTCGCTTCAATGATTCGCTGACGATTCACGAGGATTCCTACTTCAACATCCTTTGTCAGTCGCTGAGCGAGAATGTCAAATACTGCCCGACGCCGTTCTACCTTTGGAGATGGCGTGACGAGTCTGTATGCAGACACGACCCGAAGTACATACTGAAAACGTACAACAATATGATTGATTCGAACGATGCTCTCATAGGTGAGCTGAGGGACAAAGGAGCAAAGGAAAAAGCGGATTTCTATGTCGCTGTGATGCTTCTGGATTCTTACTACACGATGAACAAGCCAGAGTGGATTAATCAAGAGAATCAAGAATATCGTGACGCTACGGAAAAGAGATTTGCGAGATATTACAAGAAGCATAAGGCGACTTGGGAGTCTCTTCCCATCCAAGACAAGATGCAGATATCACAGGGCATCAGAGGACGCTCTGTGATGGAGGGCATGCAGATGGAACACATGACCGTCGATGAATGGCTGTCGCACGTGGAGGGATTATGAACTGGAACAGAGGATTTTCGGCAAGATACTATGCGACATACGTAGACGCGTCCACATGGCGTGACACAGAGCGTTTTGAGATTACTGGCGGCTCGATAAGTCGCCAGTTGTCAGATTTGCTCGAATCGGCCACGCTCGACTGCGTGAATTATCCGCAGAACACAGAGAGGTGGGTGAGAGTGTATCTTGATGCGAGACAGGACGGAGCGTCGGAACACATTCCGCTCTTCACGGGGCTTGCTGTCGCGCCAGACAGAGACATAGACGGGCGATTTATAACGAGCGGCGTGCAGTGCTACTCAGTGCTCCAACCAGCGGCGGACGTGCTTTTGCCAAGAGGCTGGTACGCGCCCGTCGGGCTTGCGGGAGCCGAGATAATCCGAGACTTGCTTACAGTCACGCCCGCAAGAGTTGAGATATCGCCAGATTCTCCGCGACTTAAAAGCGCAATCATAGCCGAGAACAATGAGTCGAATTTGACGATGGTTGGAAAGATATTAACAGCGATTAACTGGAGACTGAGGATTCTTGGCGACGGCACGATACAGGTCACGAGCAAATCAACTGAGCCTATTGCGGAATTTGACATATTCGACAATGACTCCATCGAGCCACAGTTGTCGACAAAGAGCGACTGGTACGACTGCCCAAACGTCTTTCGTGCGGTGGTAGGAGACACATACGCCGTAGCGAGAGACGATGACGGAGACTCGATTCTGTCTGTACCGACGCGGGGACGCGAGGTGTGGAAGGAAGAGGCGGACTGCAAGCTCAATGAGGACGAGACGCTCGCAGAATATGCAAGACGTCGGCTCAAAGAAGAGCAACAGACGTCTTATACAGCGCATTACGACAGACGATTCCGCCCAAACGTAACTGTGTCGGATTTCGTCGAACTCAGATACCCAGCACAAGACTTGATGGGAGTATTTATTGTTGAAAGTCAGAGCATAGAGCTTGGCTACGGAGCGAGAACGACTGAGGAGGTTGAATTTATACGATGAGCGCCAAATATGAATCGATTATTAATCGTCTAACGCACGCGGTCAAAAGTGCAGGAGCGCATGAGACGTCTCCGTACGACAGTGATGCGACGGTCACAAGAGTAGACGGAGACACTGCTTGGGTGCATCTTGCTGGCGGGATAGACGAAACGCCTGTAAAAAAGACTATAGACTGCAAGGCAGGTGATACTGTGCAAGTCAGAGTAGGCGGCGGGACGGCTTTTCTCGTAGGCAATCAGACTGCTCCGCCGACTGATGATACGACGGCTGTAAAAGGCATAAATTCCGTCTCTAAGACGGTTAAGAAGGTAAAGGCTATAGCTGACAAGGCGTCGCGAATTGCGGGCAATACGGCGCAATATTTCTGGCACACACAGGATGGAACAGATACGGGAGTACATATCACAGAGGTGCCACAAGCGACGTTTGAAGCAAATCCGACTGGCGGCAATCTGCTGGCACGTTCGAACGGGATTGCAGTGCGGGACGGATTGACTGAGCTTGCTACATTCGGGAGTGATGGAATCGCCTTGTATAACGATAACGGCAATGAGACATTCAAGGCAAGAAGCGGGTCGGGGCGAATAAGATATTCGGCAGACTTAAGAGTATTATTCGGTGACACATTTAAAGGCACCTTCGTTTACGGTCGCGAGATATCCGATTGGGGCGACGTGACGATTGAATACGCCATAGGCAGTACGACATCGGTTGATTATTATACGCGGTCTCACGCAATATCATTTGTTGATAACGTATTCCAAGTGACGGAAGATGAGTACACGCTGACGCTTGAAGATAATGGCAGTTCTGTTAGTTACACGGTCACAGCTTCGCAAGCGGTGTCGTTTGTTACAAAGATTTCTTTCGCCCCGCTCACTGACACGGATGCGTCTGAGGTCTGCGTAGGAATCTTTCCAGATGAAACAAATTCCGCTCCGTTCATTGTAGGAATCGGAACAAGCGATGAGGATAGGCGAAATGCTCTTGCGGTCGGCTGGGACGGTAGCATAATGGTCGAGACTGATGCTTATGTGTACAGAGGCGACACTGGTGGCCATTCCGTATCTGAATGGGTAGACTTGACGGACACGACAGAGCGAATAGCTATTGACAGTGGCAACAATCAAGCTGTGCTGAATATCAAATCACAAGGCTGTCTTGCACTTCGTTTCGTATCGGTAACTGTAAGCGTTGAGTCTGCCTATACTTGGGCGGCTGGTGCAAATCTGGTCAGCTACGAGCTGGTCGGTACATTGCCTCCGCCTAACGAAATGCCTGTGCTGTGTGGCTCGTATTTTGGCTCGCACGCAATTTCAGCAAGGCTCGAAAAAGATGGCAATTACGCAAAGATAACAATCAGAAATGCATCTGATACAGCGATAAATTTAACAGCAAACTCACGCATTGCGCTATCGTTCTTGTACCCGAACGCGCAGGGCGTATTAGCTTCGGAAGGAAGAGTTTAGATATGGCTTACTACATTGCACAGGCTACGAGAAAGAAGGGGATCGCCTTTCGGAAATTGCCGTACAGTCGGAAAGCCGGCACAGCGTATCACTGGACTTATGTGATAAGAGCGATAGATCCGAAAGCGCGTAAGGCCATAGTCGCCGATGCAAAGGCGGCTGTGAAGTCCGGGAAGATCCGATACAGCAATGAGGCGGCTACGAACGCCAAGCTGTATGACGATACCAAAAAGCACAAATTTGATTGCTCGAAACTGAAAAAGAAGTCGAGCACTAACTGTATAAATTATGCGTCGGTCTGCTGTCGGTTTGCAGGGCTGAAAACACCGCGTAAGTCGTCGGCGGCTTCGATGGTGCGGACGTGGAAGGATGTTCGGGGACTGAAGATCATCAGATACAGGCATGGAAAGACGAAACTGCGTGCAGGTGACTTGCTCGATGCAAGTCAGAAACCGAGCTGTCACGTAGCGATCTATATCGGAAAGAGAGGTAAGAAGAAAAAATGAAAACTCTGGTACTTGCACTTGTAATTGCGGTCGTAGTCGAGGCGCTTGTCTCATACGGCGAGACTATTTATGACTACTTCGAAGAAGGAGACACAAAGAAAGCGATCAAACAGATCATAGCCATAATCGTGGCTGTGATTTTTGCTTTCCAGGCGAAGGTCACTCTCATCAGTTTCTTTTCCGGGGCTACGCTTGCGCCGGTATTCGACATGATCGTCAGCGGCATATTCATGTCGAGAGGCGCTAATTATCTGTTTGATCTGGCCAACATGATAAGACGTGTCAGCAAGGAGGAAGAGTTCGAGCTGATCGACGAGGACGAGCTCGACGAGGAAGATGATGTGCTGGCCGGAGTGGAGGCGGAATAATGCTTACGAGGGAACAGAGGATACGGTGGATGAAGTACGTCGGGTACGAGTATTCGAAGGAAGGCATCCTGAAAATGCAGAAAGACTGGTTCCCGAATAAGGCTGACCACGATGGGATTTACGGTCCTGACACGGATGCGCTCTTGAGGCATCTCAGAAACGTCAAGAAATACGCGCCGAACTTTAGCCCGGAGGAGTTCCGCTGCGGATGCGGCGGCAGGTATTGCACAGGATACCCGACTCGAATGAAGGTAATCGAGCTGAAGCATCTTCAGGAGATTCGGGATCACTATAAGAAGCCTGTCGAGGTCACGTCGGGCTTACGGTGTAAGCAGTTCAACTCGATGCTGTCGGGGTCGAGTTCACAGTCGAGGCACAAGACCGGGTATGCGTGCGACATCTATATCAAGGGCGTGACCGACACGCTCAATGGTAGAAAAAAGCTGATCAAGTGGCTGAAGAAGCAGCCGCATCATCATTGGAGCTATGGGAATGGATGGTGCAGTCTTGGATATGCAGTATCTGCTCCGAATATGGGGAATGCGGTTCATACGGATACAGCGAGGTGATGACTATGGGAAATCTTACATTTCAATGGTTATCCGACAACATCGTTTTTATAGTCGGACTCGCAGGAGGATTATACGCTATTTACAAAGGGATAAAGGCGGCTATCGAGAAGATGCTGGCGGGCGAGTTCAAGTCTTTGCATGACGGGCTTGGGAACCTGCAGGCAGAGGTCAAGGCGAGCGATGAGGCTCTTGGCGTCAAGATCGACAAGCTCGATATGCACACATGCAAGAATTTCATAGTCAGATTTTTGTCTGATGTGGAAAGAGGCTCGATGATAACGGAGCCGGAGAAGCAGAGATTTTTCGAGGAATACGATCACTATGTCAATATCGGCGGGAATTCCTACGTGAAGGAATGGTACGAACGTCTGAGAAAGAAGGGGCTACTGTGATGGAAGAAAAGAAAGAAGATGTGCTGATCGTAGCGTATGAGTATACGATGGCAAGATTCGAGCGCACGATCAAACGGCTGATTATCGCACTCATTATCACGATCGTTCTGCTTTGCGCGACGAATGCGCTCTGGATCTATGAGTGGAATCAGTATGATTACGCAGACTACTCGATTGACAGCAGAGATGGCGGGAACGCCAATTATCTTGAGGCAGGAGCGAATGGAGTGATCAACAATGCCGAGGGTAGTAGTGAGAAAGCGGATTCGGAAAGATAGAAAGAACGTGAAGGGTAAGCGGTACCGTGTTCATGTCTATGGCAAGAATTCGCATGTGGTGATAAAGCGATGAGATATCCTACGAAATCAAGAGACGAGATAGACCAGGCCATCGATCAGTGGGTGATCTGTCACAAGAACGCCGAGCGGAACAGGGCTATCCTGCGCAGGGCGATGTTTGACGGGATATCTCAGGAACGGATCGCAGAGGAGTTCGGCCTGACTCCGAGGCAGGTGCAGAACATCATTTATAAGACACAGGAGATGTTGTTCAGGCACTTGTGATATAATTTAATATGCCTATGGGTTTTCCATATATTTCTCCTTACGGCGGGCGCTATGCCCGCCATTTTTTTGTGCGGAAATTTCGTATATCATGCGTCCTGCCTTCGTGGTGGGACGCCTTTTTTAGTGCGAAAATTTTCCCGGAGGACAAAGATGTGGCATTTGTAGAATATAATCCGAATCCCGTGGCGAGATCCGTGGGAGACTGTTCTGTAAGGGCAATAGCGAAAGCACTGAATATGGGCTGGGAGGCGGCGTACATCGCACTCGTCATAAACGGGCTTCAGATGGGTGATATGCCGAGCTCGAATTCGGTTATCACGGCTGTGCTCAGACAGCATGGGTTCCGGGGGAGGACTATGCCGGACTCGTGTCCTTATTGCTATACGGCGGAAGATTTCTGCGAGGACTTTCCGAGGGGCACATATGTATTATTTTTCAGCAATCACGTGGCCACGGTCATAGACGGAGATCTTTACGACGCGTGGAACAGCTCGAGGGAGGTCGTGCAGATGTACTGGACAAAGGAGGAATAAGATGGCGTACAACTTTTATCCGTCAGGATATCAACCTTACTATGCACAGCAGAATCAGCAGAGCGGCCTGATCTGGGTTCAGGGAGAAGCGGCCGCAAAGAGTTACCCGGTGCAGGCAGGTGCATCTGTCGCGCTGTGGGATTCAGAGGCGGATGTCATATACATCAAGTCAGCTGACATGGCGGGAATGCCGAGTATGAAGGTTCTGGACTATAAGATTCGGGAAGTGCCGCACGTGGCCGATAAACAGGCGCAGACGGACTTTGCGACGAAAGACGATCTGTCGGTCTTGCAGAAAGAGATAGAGGCTCTGAGGGCGAAATTCGAGGGAGGAACATATGGCGAACAGATTGTACGAGCAGATGAATCAGTTTGATCCGAATGGATTTATGAGATCCCTGTCAGAGCTGAAGAGCAAGGGCGGAGATCCTAATCAGATGATACAGAGCTTGCTTGATTCGGGGAAGGTCTCGCAGGCACAGGTCAATCAGGCGATGCAGCAGGCACAGAGATTGATGCAGATGTTAACACCGGGCGGACGACGGTGATGGCATAGATAAATTATCACAAAAAGGAAAGGACGCTCCGTGATCTGTTGGCGCAGACCACAGAGCGACGTCTCAGATGCAAGGCACCTGTATAGCTACAAATAGTATGCCACATCTGGGACGTCCTTTCAATGGAAAGGAGTAACAAATGGCACTTACAGATGAAAGCAACTTCACCATGCCGGTAGCACCTATGTATGGCGGAGGAAACGGCTTCGGAGCTAACGGAGATTGGGCTTGGATCATCCTGCTTCTTTTGCTTGGCTGGGGCAACAACGGCTGGGGCGGAAACAACGATGGCGCAGGCTCTCTCTATCCTTGGATGAACCAGAGCCAGACCGTAAATGACGGATTCCGCGATCAGATGATTAATGGAAACATCACATCGATCAGAGACGGAATCTCCGGGATCAGCACTCAGCTTTGCAACGGATTTGCAGGAGTAAATGCTGGAGTAGCGAATGGCTTTGCGCAGGCCGAGATCGCAGCCAATGGAAGACAGATGGCAAATATGAATCAGGCTTTCGGACTTCAGACGGCTATGAGCCAGGGCTTCAATTCTCTGGGCAGTCAGTTTGCGGATTGCTGCTGCGAGAATCGTCTGGGGCTCGCAGATCTGAAGTATACTGTCGCAACTGAGAACTGTGCAGATCGTACTCAGTCGATGCAGAACACTCGTGACATCATTGACGCCGGAAACAGAAATTCACAGGCGATCCTGGACAAACTTTGTCAGCTTGAGCTCGATGGAGTGAAAGGTCAGCTTGCGGCGGCAGAACGTGAGAATCTTGGACTTCAGAATCAGCTGAACATGGCGACATTCAGAGAGTCTCAGGCGGCGCAGAATACGCTCATCACACAGGGCTTCTCAAATGAGGTCGATGCACTTTACAACAGGCTCAACTCATGTCCTGTTCCGACTACTCCGGTGTATGGAAGAACGCCGATCTTTACTTGCGGCAGCAATAACGCTGCCGGCTGCGGATGCGGCGGAAATACCTTTTTTAATTAGGAGGCATTGCGATGGCAGAGTATATAACAACGAGTGACGCATTGGTAGCTCTGAATGGGACGATACCGTTCAACAGTGTTTCTATCCCTTGCAACAGGGGAAGTGTTATTCCGCTTGCATCCGGGATTCTTACTTTGAAAGGCAATACACCTAACAGATTTGCAAGATACAAGGTGCAGGTGAGAGCGAATGTTCAGATACCTACAGGAGGCGCGGTCACACCGATCGCTTTAGGCATTGCTGTAAATGGAGCAGTCATTCCGGAGAGCGTGGCCATAGTTACGCCTGCAGCAGCTGAGGACTATTGGTTCATCAATACAGGTGCAATCATAACAGTACCAAGCGGTTGCTGTGCAACAGTGTCTGCTGTTTACGTAGACGGAACAGAGGATGATCCGGCTGTAACACCTACACCTTCGGTTGGAATTAGGCGTAATGCGGCGATCTCAGTTGAGCGCATTGCGTAGAAGAAAGGGAGGAGTAGAAATGCATAAGCTAATAGACTATATCTGCGATGAGCTTGAAGATCTCGAGCGCAAAGCGGACAAGGGCAAGCTCTCTATGGCCGAGATCCAGTACGGAGACACGCTGGCGCACATGAAAAAGAATCTGCTCAAGGCTGAAGAAATGAGCGGAGAAGGTTACAGCGGTGCAGGGTCCAGATCCTACGGTGACAGATCATACGAGGGTCGTTCATATGCACGCAGGAGAGACTCGAGAGGCAGATATTCAAGAGGTTATTCAATGGCCACAGAGGAGATGACATCCGAGCTGAGAGAGCTCATGAAGGATGCTCCGGATGACAGGACCAGAATGGAATTTCAGAGATTCATAGAAAGAATCGAAGCGATGTAGGAGGTGATTGCCCTTGATTACAGAGAAAGAGCTGCTTGAAGCGATCGCGGAATGTCAAGGGCAGCGCAATCCGAATTCATCGACTTGCATGAAGCTGGCTTCATTTTATACGATCCTCGATCACATGAAGCCGAAAGAGGAAGTTCCGCAATACTCGTTTGCGATGCCGCCGACGTTCACCTACGACAGTGGTACGGAGTTTTCCGATAAGATCCAGGGCATGGACATCGACGAGATACTTGCGGTAATAGACGAGCTCATGACTACCCTGATGGTGGTCAATCCGAGATTGTATGCCGGCGTCATGCGCAGGCTGTGAAGAAAGGGTGCCCGAAAAGGTGCCCTTTTTTAATGCTTTTATTTGTTGAAATCATCAGGGGATGCTTGGAAACTGTACACTCCAGTACACTCCAGTACATCCAGGTACACAGCTGAGTTAGGTTCGAGTCCTTTCGTCCGCACCATAGTAAAACCCAGAGTTTTCAAGGCTCTGGGTCTTTTTTATTGTGTGCAGGGTGGCAGGAAGGTGCCCATTCTCGATTTATAGCGTCAGAAATGGCTCTTGAGGCGGTCGTGGCGTCGGTGAAAAGATGAGTATAAACGCGAAGGGTGATATCCACCGAAGCGTGGCCGAGCTGGGCGGAAACTTCGGATACCGGCACGCCTTTTGCGATGAGCATGGATGCGTATGTGTGCCTGAGGCCGTGCATGGTTATATGAGGCAGATCGTGTCTTCTGATAAAGGCGTGCATCTTCTTGTCGCACCACGATACGCCCGGCGGTTCTCCCAACTGGTTTCGAATCAGGTATGCACAGGATCCGGGACGGTGTTTATGGTCCTCATGAAGTCTTTCTATGTCCTCACGGATGAACTCAGGCACTGCGAGAGTCCTGTTTGAGGTCTTTGTCTTAGGAGTCTGGATGACATCTTGGCCGTTGATGTGGTGACGCACTTTGCTGATCGTTACTGTTTCGCCGACGTCGTTCGAGAACAATCCGAGGATCTCGCTCTTACGCAATCCGCAGAACAGAGCGAGTTCGCACATGATCTTGAAATCGAGCTGTTCTGAATCAAGTGATCGCACGAATTTTCTTATTGCGTCCTGATCCAGAATGTCGATAGAGGGGCGTACTTGCTTCGGGAGTACGGCGTATTCGCAGGGATTCTCTTTGAGCATTCCCCAGCGGATGGCCTGTTTATATGCGGATCCGAGCAGGCTTATCTCATTCTTGATGGTCTTGGGAGAGCGTATTTCAGCTTCTGAGGCTATGAAGCGTTCTACTTGGAATAATGTTATGTCCTTTGCTTTAAGATGGCCGAAATAGTCGCATATCGGCTTTCGGGCAACCTTGTAGGCTCTGACGGTCGTGTCCTTTCCTCCGTTCATCCGGAAGCGGTCAATGTACCAGGTCAGGAGATCGCCGACGGTCAGACTCTGGTCTATGCACTTCTCATTCTTTACTTTCTCCTCGAATTCCCGGTATTGGCGTTCCGCGTCGCGTTTGTTCTTATAAGTAATGTTCTTTGTTTTTCTTACTCTGGCTTTTCCCGATCCGATACTCACTATGAGCTTTGCACGTTTTTTATCGATGTACTGGATCATTTTGTGTACTTGTTTGACCGAGGCGAATACACCCCGACGAGTTCACCGCAGATGAACGCCTCATCTGCCGGGACGGAGATCGGATCGTAAAGGGCGTTGCATGAGACGAGGAGGAGGGAATTTCCCTGCTGGTATACTTTTTTAAGCACCGCATTTTCTTCAGCACCGAACACCACTGCATAGATGCCGCCATTTATGAAGTCGTAATTCTTTCTGAGGAAAGCGATGTCTCGATGGAAGATGTTTGCGTCCTTCATAGAATCGCCTTCCACTTCGAGGCAGTAGTCTGCCCGGATGGAGTGATCCACGAAGAACATTCCCCGGTAGCTCTGCTCTGCTATGATGCCGTCCCCGGCGCAGATGCTTCCGAGTATAGGTACGGGATATGCAGCGGGTATCGAAAGATTCGGAGCGGCCGACTTATCCTGAAGAAGATCTGCGCGCTGGATTCCGAATAACTGGCAGATCTTATCTATCTTATCATTGCGGGGCATATTGATTGCCCGGCACCAGGCGTTGACCGACATGGCCGAAACGCCGATCTTGCTTGCAAGCTGATTCTGAGACATATCGTGTTCCTTTAAGATGCGCATCAGGTTTTCGGCGCATATCTGTGTCTGGTCTTTTTCCATAGGGTCCTCCTTTCAAGTTTTTCCTTATAAGCACTTTGATTCTACTGGCTCAGAGGGGTGTGGTAAATATTTATTTAAGAACTTTAAGATTTTTCTTGAAAACTATAAAGTTTACATTGACAATCATAAGGTTAAAGTTTATAATGTAGACGTAAGGAAGAGAGGCATGAAAATACAAGACCCGATGAGACTCACCAGTAATAAGCGGGAAAAGCGAGAAGCCGTGAAACGCAAGACACGAAAGAACGACCATCGCAAGACAGCTTCCTTACTTGAGACAGAGAGGAGAACAGAACAATGATGAAGCACGAATTTGAAGCACTCGCAGGATACGAGGTAAGCACAGAGGACTATAACAAGATCATCGAGCCGATGTACATGGCAACAGATCTGAGCAAAGAGGAGTTCGTAAAGGTAGTCAGCAAGAGCAGATTCGCACTCACACCGCTCCCGAAGATGGAGAGATGGATGAAGAAGATCGCAGCACACCTCAAGGAAACATGCACACACTACAGAGACGACGAGGCATGGGAGGAACTGGAAAAGACCGCCGAAGAGTACAGAGAGCGGATCGGAGCCTCAAGTTACTACATCGGCGAAAGCGAAAAGTGGACATGCTATTATCCTTCGGAGATAACATTCATAGGAATGAGCGGCGGATCATTCCAGGTAATCAACCTGATCTAACAGATATCACACCGAGCCCGGCGGTATATCCGGGCATAGGAGGATAGAACAATGACAAAGAGATTCAGAGCATGGTTCGTAAACGAACTCGGGCATGAGTTCAGCAAGGATTTTGAAAGCGGCGAGGAGATGGAGGAGTTCATTGAGAGAGCGGCGGACATCGGAACAAGGCTAACAGGATTCATAAGCATAGCGTAGGAAACACACCGAGCCGGGGCGGTCAATCCCCGGCAGAAAGGAGACTGAGATGTATAAAGCGTGGTCAACACCGGAACAGGTCGAGGAGGCAAGGAACAGCATTAAAGCTGAGTTCATCAATAGATACTATGAGTTCCTTGAGGATGTACCGAACGGAGGCACAATGGAATTCGGAAGAAAATACGGGATTCTTCTTTCAGAAGACGGCATCAAGAATCACAGCAAGGATACGATGAAGAATCTTCTTTGGTATCAGCAGAACATCTTCTCTGGCAGATGGCTGCCAAAGTGGGTAGAAGCGGGATATTCGAAACATGTCATCTGGGATCTGAGCAACGAGGGCTTTCTTTCATATCAGATGTACTCAAACCACATGGCAAGAGCCACAGGCAGAACTGATTGGTACTACATCTCGCAGAGGGTGGCGAGGGATATTTACAAAGAGCATAAAGCGGCATAGAAAGCAAGTGGATGGCATAGAGGGAAACCGATATAGCGATCTCGCAAAATTGAGGAACCTAAATACTCCGATCGGCTCATACTCCTACGGGAGACAACGGAGGGCAGATGCGAGCATCCACTTACTTATAGAAAGGAGAACACAATGGAATACGTAGTAGTTACGATCAAGGAGCATGATGAATTTATCGAATTAATGACTTACAACAGGGATGATGCCATTGAGGCGGCGAGAGAAGCGTGGGCATGGATGACAGACTATGATCAGAAGCACAGCAGGGTCGAGGTCAGGAGATTTGCCGACGAGGACGATGACGACTATGACACGATCGAATGGAGATAGGAAGGAGGCGAGGAAATGAGAGAAGACAAGCAGGCCATATGCGATGCGCTTTGCGCGACTTTGAGACTCACGGCAAATGCAGGGAGTGACAATGCACTTAAAGAGCTGCGGTATATCAAGGATGGAAACGGTCGCTACACTGAAGCTGTACGGCCGGTGTTCGAGGACGGAACAGGCGAGGATGGGTACTACGATATCAACGTGTCGTGTGATTCGGGCACAGCGATGATCGTGGACATAGCGAATCAGTTTATCAGGAGGTTGTGATGCGAAGAATAGGTGACTTGCCGGGGATCGGCGACTATGACGAACCTGAATACGAGGAAGAGGAAACTATCGGCGGGATCCCAGCAGGGTGGTACGACTTCAATGAGGATCGTTCTCCAGGATGGGATGAAACAGAGGAGGATTGGTAATGAAAGTGAAGGATCTGATCCGTGAGGATATAGATATCGATGTATGTGATGACTATGACGAAAGATGCTGGATAGCAAAGTGCGGAGCGTACAGGCTGACGGATGCTGCGGAGCAGAAGTTTCACGAAGCGCTCGACGTACCGGTCTATATGACGACCGGGAGGAAGACCCAGGTGGCGATCCTGCACTGTGAATCGGAAAGAGAAGCGGAGAAATGCAGAGAGTTCTTTTTCAGTCTTGCAGGGTACTGCGCAGCGGAAGATTATGACAGATGGTTTGTGGAGGTATAGCGATGGGAAATGAGAAGAAAGAAGAAAGAAATGCTGCTATCGTGGCGAAAAGAAATGCAGGGAAAAAATATGCCGAAATAGCCAACGAGCATGGAATTAGTATAGCAAGGGCACGGCAAATTGTTGAGAGAGAAAAAAGAAGGCTGAGACTTGAGGCCATAAGAGAAGAAACGAAAAGAGAGCGTGAGAGGGTAGACAAGGAAAAGGAACACATTGGGCAAGTGCGAATTATAACTGGTCGGAATGTAAGCGAGGATGTATATGCAGATGCTGATATGGTGCTAAGTCTTTCTAATCG